>Ga0114996_10003244_pt1 | contig 20359 bp, 20 predicted proteins | sample ArcticOcean_MG_C_4_FD_87039 | JGI IMG/M metagenome (GOLD analysis project Ga0114996, IMG submission 87039) | Marine microbial communities from western Arctic Ocean - ArcticOcean_MG_CB4_134 | ecosystem: Environmental > Aquatic > Marine > Oceanic | place: Arctic Ocean: Canada Basin | collected...
CGGTTCGATTAGTCTACTGGCCCGATTGTACCACGCGACCTTTTTGACGTCGGGTCGAGGGTGTTATTTGAAAAACGGTATTGTCAGGGGATATTTCATCTCTTTACCGCCGCTGGCCTTTATTATGACAATGATAGTGTAGACAACCTGCAATATTACTAATCCTGCAATTATTAATAACCCGATGCCAACAGACACCTGCGGCACGAGTGACCCGAAAGAGACAAACAACAGCGGCACGAGTAACCCGATGAAGATAAACCTCCAAATCACGATTACAATCATGTAAATTATCATGCTTAACTTTCAGTTAAGCGCCGCCTTCCCGTGGCGATCAACAAAAGGGGACTCCTCACGTTTAAGCAGCCAGATGACAAGCGGTAATATCACGTTGCCGAAGGGAATGAATGGGCCAGAGAAGGTACTGGCATGGACTATCATTGCCGTATTTCGTTCGTGTCGCTCCGGATGCCCTGGCGCTGCACTAGTCGAACCAGAGTCCTGAATTGCCTCCCCTGGCGGTCTGTCAACAAACCTTTCCGCCCGAAGGCCACGGCTTTCCGGTTCGTCTGCTGATTCGGAGCCACAGCTGCCGCAATACCGGCTTCATCTGCCATTTCGTCTCCGCAGCGTTTGCATAGTTTCACGGCTACTCTCCTTAGTTCACCTGGTAGGGTTCAAGGGGACTTCCCCAGCATTTAAGGCCAGAAGCTGACTCCAATTTCGTCTGCCCTAACCTGTCCGAAAAAGTTTAGAACGCCTAGGCCACCCTCGAAATGCGGATTCTGCCTAGCCTTCCTGGCACAAAGAGCATGCTTTTCGTGCAGCTGAAGTCTTTGCGCTGGCCTCCGGCGTATTGTAATATATTCATGCTTTCCCGCCTCAAATTTCCACTTCTTCATGGATTGGCGGGCAACTTCGGAGGTGGAATGAACTCCCGTCTCATGCGGAACACCTTGATATACCTACTGATCATCATAGCTGTGCTCGCCATTTTCTTCACCCTGTTTTCAAACCCTCTTGGTGGCTCTAATGAGATCCCCATTAGCGAAGTCGTCACCATGACGGCGGCGGGCAGGGTCGACAGGATCGAGGTCAATCGCGACAAGCTCAACATATACACGACGATCGGCGAACAATTTACCTCTCGAAAAGAGGCTGACTCGTCCATGGTGGAAATACTGGAGGAGTCCGGTATAGACCTATTGGCAACCAACGTGCAGTTAGACATACAGGGCTCCGGCGGCTTCGGAAGCCTGTTTGGCCTTTTGATTAACTTTCTGCCGCTGATCTTCTTCGGAGCCGTACTCCTGTTCATGATGCGGCAGGCTCAGGGCAACAGCAATCAGACCTTCAGCTTCGGTCGGAGCCGTGCCCGCATGTTCGTGGGCAACAGTCCCTCCGTGAAATTCTCCGACGTTGCAGGTGTGGAAGAGGCCAAAGAAGAGCTGGAAGAGATTGTTGAGTTTCTGCAATTTCCAGAGCGGTTCACAAGTCTCGGTGCCAAAATACCGAAAGGTGTTCTGCTGGTAGGACCTCCCGGCACAGGCAAGACCCTGCTGTCCAGAGCGGTGGCGGGCGAGGCTAACGTACCCTTCTTCTCGATATCAGGTTCTGAATTCGTAGAGATGTTTGTGGGTGTGGGTGCCTCCCGCGTCCGAGACCTCTTCGAGCAGGCCAAACGTAATTCCCCATGCATCATCTTCATTGATGAGATCGACGCAGTGGGCCGACACCGCGGCGCTGGGCTGGGCGGAGGCCATGACGAACGCGAGCAGACGTTGAACCAGATTCTCGTGGAGATGGACGGGTTCGACGTAAGCACCAACGTAATAGTTCTCGCGGCCACCAACCGAGCGGACATCCTGGACCCGGCTCTCCTGAGACCGGGCCGATTCGACCGCCGCGTCATGCTGGATAATCCTGACGTTCACGGACGGGAGCAGATCCTCAAAGTACATTCCAAGGGCAAGCCACTCTCGGACGACGTAGACCTGGAGACGGTCGCCAAACAGACCATGGGCTTCAGCGGCGCTGACCTTGCCAACCTGATTAACGAGTCTGCCATTCTCGCTGCGCGCCGGCACCAGACGATTATCACCAACGAGGAGTTCGCAGAGTCAATTGACCGAGTCGTTGCTGGTCCGGCCCGAAAGAGCCGCGTCGTCAGCGAGCGAGAAAAGCGCATCACGGCGTTCCACGAGGCCGGTCACGCCCTGGTGGCCTACGTGCTTCCCAACGCGGACAATCCCTTCAAGGTGACAATAATTGCTCGCGGTCAGACAGGTGGGCATACGCGGTTCCTGCCCGAAGAAGACAGGCACCTGTGGACTAAAGGGCAGTTTGAGGACACTATGGCGGCTGCCATGGGTGGTCGTGTCGCTGAAGAGGTGACCTTTGACGATATCACCACTGGCGCCAGCAACGACCTGGAAAAGGCAACCGGCATTGCCCGCACCATGGTTACCCGCTACGGCATGAGTGAAAAACTTGGTCCGAGAACCTTTGGCAGCCCCCAGCAGATGGTCTTTCTCGGCCGAGATATATCGGAGAACCGGGACTACGGCAACAAGGTCGCCCAGGACATCGACGAGGAGGTCCACAGCCTTGTCGAATTTGCATATGAGACAGCGACAAAAATTCTAGAGACCCATAATGACAAGCTGGCGGCGCTGGCAGAATTTCTTATTACCAACGAAACTGTTGAGCGCGACGATATCTGGCGTATCTTTGGTGATGTGGAAGGAATTGGGCCTAACGCAACCGAAAAATCGCCTATCCCTTCGCCTGCTTAATTCACAACACGCAGACAAATAGAAAAGGGGCTGGTAGAAATACCGGCCCCTTTTCTATTTGGAATGTTTCTATGTATTAGAGATGTGGAACGTCGAACTCATCAGTGATGGCCCTGGCAGCACGATTGCTGGCGTCCTCTATAAATCGCTCCAGCTCATTGATCATGTCCAGGTGGGTCCGGACCTTAACAGCTGCATCGAGACGCTCTTGGATCTCTCCCATGATGCTGAGCGTGGTTTCCAGGGGATTACCACCGTGGATGGCGTGGCGTGGCGCTCGTTCCAGCTGCCTCTTGAACTGCCTTACCAGCCCGTCCATCTCATCTTCTTTGCCTTTAATGGACGCCACTAGTAAGCGAAGCCTGTTTATGGCCTTCTGCATTTCTGGGATCTTGGGTTTTTCAGAAAACTCAGGTATTTCAGAAAACTCATGATTGTTATGTTATATGGACAGAACGAAGGGTTTGTCCACCACACAGGCGGCCATTATTCACGATTAGCCGGATGACCACATAACGGCTGAGGCTCCATTTGAGGTGATGGAACCCAAGGCCTCGTCATGTTGCCTAAGGTGTGAGGCTAAGCCTGGGCACCAGTCGTAAAGCCTACCTGTGGCAGAGCAATTGCCAGAGCATCCAAAACTTCCTGAATCTCCTCTGCGGTGGTGTAACCGAGATGCCCAATTCGGAAAATCTTGCCGCCCAAGGACTTCTGACCACCGGAAAGCACTACTTCATGCTCGGTCCGAAGAATATTCATTAGCTTTGAAGCATCCACTCCCTCTGGCACCGTAACGGCCGTCACAGTGTTGGAGGCCGTGCTCTCGTCCTGAGGAAACAGCGACAAGCCAAGCTTCTTGACGCCGTCCCGGGTCATATGGGCCATGTTGGCATGCCGCTCAAAGACGGTCCCCATGCCCTCTGACGCAATCTTATGCAACGCCAGGTCCAGCGCGAACATGATTGAGATGGCCGGCGTATATGGAGGCTGACCGATCTCGAAGTAGCGTTTGTAGGCCGACATGTCGAAATAGAATCTGGGCATGGTTGCCTCAGCATGGGCCTTCCAGGCTTCCTCACTGAAGCTGATAAATGCCAGTCCCGGCGGGAGCATCCATCCCTTTTGGGAAGCGGTGGCGACGACATCGCATCCCCACGCGTCGGTGCTCAAGGGGATGGAGCAGACGCTGCTTATTCCGTCCACCAGTATTAGCTTTCCAAACTCACCCTTGGCCACTGCGGTTATGGCCTGCAGATCGTTTGTTACGCCAGTGGACGTCTCGTTATGCGTCACCAGCACTGCTTTGATATCGGGATGGGCCTTCAGCGTATCTCTGAGCTTATCCACGTCCACCGCGGTGCCGTAGGGGTAGTCCAGTTTTATGACTTCCGCGCCGAATATCTCGGCAATCTCACCAAAGCGTTCGCCGAACACACCCACGCTGACGTTGACTACTTTATCGCCTGGGGACAGCGTGTTCACCACCGCGGCTTCCATGGCGCCTGAGCCCGAAGCCGTCATTATATAGACATCGTTTGTGGTCTCGAAAACCCGCTTAATGCCTTCAGTTGTCCGATTAAGCATTTCCTTATATTCAGGCCCTCGATGATTGATCATCTGTAAGGACATGGCCTCTAAAATATCGTCAGGCACGGGGATCGGACCGGGTGTTCTAAGGTTAGGCACGATAGCTCCTCAGTGAGTATTTGCGGAAAGTTGTAGGGGTAGCGTTCTTGCGCGTATGCCTTCGTTCAGGCTGATCCGGCCCATTGTTGCCATTAATTTACAACAAAACTCCGTAGAGGAGTTTAACACAGCCCGGACGGGAAATGTGACAAAAAAACAGTTCCCTCGAGGCTTGAGTCTCATGGGTACTGTTTCTGTTTTAACTTAACTTGCTATTAGTAACTCGAATTTACGGTTTCGACATTTTATTAGCAGAGGCCCACGGCCAATAGTGCCTTGGCCGATTCCGCCGAAAGACCCAAGCCTGTATTTGCTCCCTCGTCGTACTTCCACTGGAGCGCGCGCAGCATATATTCGGAGGGGCATGTGCCCTCGCCTCGATGCTCCGCCAGGTCGCGCAAGGTGTCGTAGGCGTTATTGACATGCCAGTGGAACGACAACAGCCATGCCAGGTCCCGCTCGTTAGAAGGCGGAGGCACGTCGCCCAGGTCAACCAGGGCATCAGTGGCTTTCGTGTAGCGCAGGATGCCGGCCTTGTCCTCAGAGGAGACCCCGTAATAGCGACGGCGTCGAAGGTCCACTACGCGACTGGTATAGTCCGCATCGCCGTAGATATTTATCGGGAGCCCGTCCTACCGCAGGTCGAGAATCTCCTCACCCTGCAAGATTAAGGACGGCCACGGCCACCTCCGCCCGCATGGTGGAGTCATATTCGAAGCGAACGGCGTCTCTCAACAGCGCTTCCTGCAGCATGAGAATCAATTCACGAGGAATCTTCTTGTAGTCCGCTCCCCTGGCCGCCTCATTTCCGTCGGCACCAACGCCGCCGGTATTGAATACGTAGTAGTTCTGCGGCATGCCATTCCAGGAGAGTTGCTGCAGAATATGATAGAGCAGGTTCGCGTTCTCGTCTTCCTTCCCAATGATGAACGGATCGGAAAAGTACTCCACGTATGGCTTGCCGATGGCACCTATGGCTGCGCCCATTTGTACAGCCTCGCCGTACATGAGCACGCGCACGTACTGCTCCAGACTCAGCCTTCGCAGCGGAGGCACAACTGTATTCTGACGCATTACCGCCTGCCAGAATATGCGGTCGGTGTCGATCATCGGCACATGAACAGCGCTCTCCATCCGGCCATTGGTTATGGTGGAGAGCAGGTGCGATGCGCCTTTCCTCTCAATTAGTCGAGAGCGGGACAGAATCATTCGCATGTTCCGCACCGGGTTCTGTGAGTAGTCCGGCACACCTGTGGACGGATCTACGACCACATTTTCCAAAGACTCCTGGAGGTTGGGATCGCCTGCAGTGCCTCGAACGACATCGTAGGTAATAGGGTCGTCGTCCCTGTTCAGGCCGAATGGCACCGCGTAGAGGTTATTTTCAGTCCCGTCGATGCCGTAAGAGATACGCAATCGATTGCCGTTTCGAACGGTGTCTACAGGCTCTGAGAGCGGGTGCAGCATGATGATGTCATCGTTCATGGGATAGACGCCCTCTTGGGAGTCCCGAACGAGTCCAATGAGGCGCGCCAACTCACTGTCCCCGAACTCCATCATGATGGTAAGCGTGCTCTTGCCGTGCAGCGAAGGCCCGGCGGTCACGACCGCCGTATTCTTCATGGTTCCGTCAATGGACCTGGCACGGGCCATACTAAGCGCGGCCTGAATTGCCAGTCCGTTTTTCACCTTAACGAGGTACATGGCCACGGAAAGCTCCCCCATCTTATGCTCTCCCAGATAGTCAAATCCGAGATGAAGGGACAGACCACGAGAGGGTGACCGGAATACTAGTTGAGGAAGCCCGGCTTCAATCACTCTGCCTACCAGAGAATCCAGAATGCCCAGATCCTCCAGCCAGTGCGGCACTGACACTTCCAGAATGTCGGCATGGGACTGGTACTCTGCCTCGGGGAGATCGCTATCCCCAGCTGCCACCTGAGGTATGGCAGCTGGGGATAGCGATCTCCGAATAACAGTTGTCTTGCGTGGAAAGAACGGCCTGGAGCGTCACAGACCTGACGATTTGTCTGAACGATACGCTCGCCATCCCTGAAGGCAGTTTCCATGTACCTGGTCAGGAAAGGCAGTACCTCCGCAAAAAGGGCCTGGTTAACCTCGTTAAACGAGAGCGAGTCTCGGTTGCCGTCAAACCCCTCAATGAAATACTGGGTAAGGTCCGGTCGGCGAACGACGCCTAGCTGGCTGTAGCAGGTCATACCCCCGTTATCGAGCCTAAAGACAACGTCTGGACCCGCACGCTTGGAAGCCTTGCCCTGCGAATTGGCTTCCACAGCTTCTTTCTTCAGCACTTCGATCTCTTTGAGGACCTCTTGCTGCTCGGATTCTGGTAAATCCTGGAAGATACGCATTTGCGCCTTCAGCCAATCATCACTGGGATTAAAGAACTGGCTTTCAGGCTGGTGGCCGCTCCTTGCCACGGCGACCATGTCGTCGAGGGCCTGCCGAAATTGGGGATTAATATCTGGCGCATTGAGCCTACTTGGTTGCGCCAAATCACTCATTGAGGTCTCGTTTTGTATGGCCAATTTGCCCTCTCAGTCCTAGTGGCTAATGCGGAATCAGACTATCCTTTACTAATTGGATTAATTGCCCCGAATCTGAACCTAATCAGGAATGAAATACCGTAACAATCAGTTGGGAAGCTAAAACTACAGCAGAAGCGACAAGGGAGAAAACCCCTCCAGAATCCTCTATGCATTAACCGTATGACCGGTTTATAAAGGAACTAGAAGCGATTAGTTTTTCGTATACCCAGTAGAGGAAGGGCCGATGCAGGTATCAGAGGCACTGCTTTGAATTTCATTAGAGCAAAAATCAACTACATCAGAACTGTCGCTCTGATCGCCGGAGCGGTCGTAGCTTTGACAGCTTTTGCCTCCGTATTCGCCAATCCATTTGCTCAGAGCACGCAGACCGTGGAGATCACAAGCCTTGTGGTTTTGGACGCAAAGACGGACAGGGAGGAGTCGGTATTCCCCAAGGGAACGAAAATCCAGATCAAGGTCCGGTTTACCGATACTCGCAACCCCAGCGTTTTCGATGACGACGATCCTGACTACGGCCAGGACTACGTCGTTGTCTTTGAGGTGCAGGACGACACTGGAAGGACCATCTACAGCACCGATGACCTAATACAGGGCAACAAGGACTTACGACTGGAGCCAGAAGAACGGAAGAGGATTACCTTCAACTGGAACGCACCCTTCGAGGCCCGGACAAGTCGCCATACGATCATCATCACTGTCCGCGAGGCTGCAAATTTTCCCAATGTCCACGATGAAGAGAGCACCACTGTCGTTATCCAAAGCTCTTCAGCGTCTCTGTTTCTATCCGAGTCCTCCATAGATTTCGGCGACGTGACAGATGACGACACTCCGCAAGCGCGGATAATTTTGGCCAACCCAAACCGTGCGGCAGGGGACCTCATCTGGAAGATCACGGAACTGCCCGACTGGCTGGAACTCATCTTCCCAGAAGCCAGCGAGGAAGACTCCCAAGAGTCTGTGCTCATGACAAACAACCACACGATCATTTTACAGGTCCGTAGCAGCATCCTAAAGGGGAACCTGAACGATGAATTCAAGCTCGAATCCAACGCCGGAACCACCGACGTAGACGTGTCCATCTCAGTGAACCGCAACGCCAACGGTCTCCTGTCTCGTTTGAAGGCGCAGAGATCAGTCTATGATCCAGGTGAGGAAGTTACATTCTTGTACCGAGTCATGAACGACGGCGCAATCCCCATGACCTACGGCGTCACGTTTCTCGTGCAGTCTCCAACCGGGTCTCTTTTCTTCAATAGCAATGCTGAAGGCCTGGACGCCATCGTCGGGCCTATTGATGATGGAGACGAGACAGATAGCCTGAAATTCACCTGGACTATTCCATACGGCACTTTTCCTGGCGATTACGAAGTGGCGGCTCAACTTAGGGCTTATCCAGCCCTCGAATTCCTGTTCGATGAGGTGCCGTTTCCCAGCGACGCTGACAAGAGCGGAACTCCAGACCGCGATGCAGAAGTTACAGAGGGCGACGACTTTGAGGTTGCAAGAGGCCCACTATTAGCGATCGATCCCCCGAACTGGGCCTTCGGAGCAGTGCAACAAGGGGAGTCTGACGAGGCCTCATTCGATATCTCCAATGACGGCATCGGACCTCTGGAATGGACTGTCGTAAGCTGGCCAGAGTGGTTGGACCTTGGGAGCCCCGCCGAAACCCAAAATGGCGAAGGTAGCCTTGAAGTAGCCGTAAGTGAGGCCGCGGCACCAGGAAATTCCACCGGCACAATCGAGATCGAATCCAACGGCGGACCCAGGTCGATCAAAGTATCCATACGCCTGATTCCATTGCCAACGGCTACAGTCGGCGTGGCGACAGTGCTGGCGCGGCTGATACCTACGGCAACGCCATCACGAACGGCTACTCCAAGCCCAGTTCCTTCAGTTACGCCTACGCCGCCGCCGCTAGCGCCTTCCATCATGAGCGGCCAAATAAACATTCGTAACGGTGGCGTTATCGCCGAGGACGCCGAGTTGGTCGCCAGGGTAGGCGACTACACAAGCTCCGCAGCCGTATTGGCTGGCTCTTCTTATTCGAGCCTGGTAATACTGCCTCCAGATCTGTCATACGTCGGCCTGCCTATTGAATTCTTCCTTGGCGACACGAGTGCTTCCCTGACAACGCCGGTCTTCTTCTTTCAGGACGGCGTGAAGCGGCTGGACCTTACCTTTGCGGCTCTTCCGACAGCCACTGCGGTGCCAACCCAGGCTGCCAGCTCCACCGCCCTCCCAGCAAACGTGGTCACGCCTACAGTAGTTGCTTCGCCAACTGCCAGGCCTACGGCAACAATCGCAGCGTTGGCAGCGGAACCAACTGTCGAGAGCGTCGTGCAGTCGGCGACACCCCAGGTCTTTATCACAGCAGAGGCCGGCGATTCTCAAGGGCCAGCTGCAGCAGGCGGATGCAACGCCACCGCAGGTCACGTCGGCTGGGCCACGGGCTTGGCAAACGTGGCGCTTCTCATAGCCCCGATAGGACTCTTAACCGGCGTGCGTGTGAATCGAAGGCGAAAGAGGGGCCTCTAAGTCGAACAGTATTTTTCGGCATTATATGAAGTGGATAGATAGAAACAAATAGAGGGCAGGCCAAATGGCCTGCCCTCTTCTAACTCTGACTTTGAATTGCTGCCGAACTACTGGCCTGTCAGCCAGGCGGATCCATCATTCCCAATTATGGTGTCGATCTCGGTCTGGGTGAAGGGGTAGCCGGACAGGACTTCCAGGGCCTCCGCAGGTGTCTTGCTACCAGAGGCCCCTTCAAGGTAGCTGGATGCGAACAGGACCTTATCAACTCCCCATCGCCGCAGCCGAGATACGATGAGCGCCTTGTTCAACAACGGGTCCTGGGCATGGGCGACCAGGCAATCATCAATGGACACAAAGTGGTTTGCTCTGACGAGTCCACTCGTATCTTCATTAATCAGAAGAGAGAGCCAGACGTCAATTCGCCTCTCGTCCATAAGCCCGGCGCACTGGGTATGCAAGACCCTCATCTCGTCGAACTCTGCCATGTGATCAACAAGGTTCTCGAACCCCTTGGAATCCAGCGGGAGGCCAAATCGCGGGCCACCTACATGAATCATGAGAGGAGCGTCGTTTTCCACCACACCAGCAAACAGTTTTCGGATCTTCTCGGAGTCTCCCGAGTCGTCCATTTCCAGTTTAGAGTCTGACAGGTGCAATACAACCCCGACCATGCCGTCTAGTTCCAGACAGGCGTCCAGCTCAGCAGGTGCGCTGAGCAAATGGGGATTGAGGCCGCAAAAACCGATCAACCTATCGCTGTATTTAGAGACCTCTTCCGAAACGTACGTATTCTCCCTGGTCACTTCTTTATCGTCACCAACAGAGAAGTGGTAGGCCAGGCCCGTCACGATGGCCTTGTCGATGTTAGCCTCATCCAGTTCCGCGATAATGTCATCTGCGGTAGCACCGTGAACGGCCGATCCTGTGATCGATATTCTCAGACGACGGGTAATCACCTGTGTTTTTGCATCCAGAGCCACGCCCGCAATTTTGGTGTCAACCGCGGCATCCACACTCCCACTGGGAGCGCCAGGAATACCGGGAGGGCCAGCTGGACCGGGTGCGCCTGGAGGTCCGGCGGGGCCTCTATTACCTTGCGGACCACCGACACCCTGTACACCTCGGGCACCCTGTGGGCCAGGAACGCCACCAACGCCTGAATTGCCTTGCGGGCCAATAGGTCCGGAAGTTCCTGCCGAACCTGCCTCGCCCTGCGCTCCGGCGGAACCCTGCGGCCCTTCAGCACCCGAGCATGCCATGGCGACTGACATGATCAAAATGAGCAGGCCACCAACTACTAACTTCATACGAGAAACATGAGACATGGCATTTAACCTCTACCCTAATGAACCTAGCCTTTAAATATTCTTCCCAGTTTCAAGCAGCAACATCAAGACCCCAACACCGTGTAAGAGTCACCGAGAAAGCGGGCCAACCAATCTATGCAAACTACTGAACCACATAAACGTAAATTCAGTCGCAACCTATGTCAATTACCCTGGGCACCACTTAAAGGCCCATACCATTTCGCCGACTATAGAGACAGCCAAGTTTGATTACGCGGTCGAAGGTTTATTCGTAGGTGGTCAGGGTGAATGGCGCTTCAACACCGCTATACCCCTCTCCAAGGTTTCTAGATTCAGACTAAAGTTTGGTGCGAATGACATCTAGACAGTACCCGGAAGGCCACTGGGTAAGGCTAAACGATTTGGACATCCACTACCTGGACTGAGGTGGGGATAGAACCAAGGAACCCCTGCTGCTGATGCACGGAATCGGCGGGCATGCGCATATGTTTGATGACTTTGCCCTCAAGATGTCCGACAAGTGGCACGTCTACGCCATGGATACCCGGGGCTGCGGCGACAGCGATTGGAGTCGAGATGGCTACTCCGTCCAGGCGTTTGCGTCAGATGTCGCTGCCTTCGTTCAGAAGCTAGGCATATACCCAATCAACTACTTCGGTCACTCACAAGCCTCCAGGGTCGGCATGGCCCTGGGTGCGTACTACGGTCAAATGGTGAACCGCCTTATCCTGGGCGATTACGGGCCGTTCCCTGATCCGTCGCCAAAGGACAAAGCGACGGCGATGCAGAGGCTTTTTCAGCGCACAGATGGCCTTTGATTGGCACCTCTAGAATGGCCCCAAAATGGACGCTGAGGACACTCTAGAGCTTATCAAAAACACCTATAGGACTAACTGGGACGGCATTCTTGTGCCCAAGACTGACCCGGAAATCCTGTGGTTAAAGGGTCGAACCGCCTTGAAAGAAGGTCCGTTTCTTTGGGACTGTGTTAGCAGAATATCTTGCAAGACACTGATACTTCGTGGAGAGCAGAGCACAGTGCTGGATAGAGAGCAGGCCGACAAGATGGCAGTCACCATTCCGGATGAGAATGGCATCGTTGACGAGGTGCCCGGAGCTGGTCACGGCCTTCACAACGAAAATTTGCAGGATACTGTCAGTATTATTCGCAGATTCTTGGAGATGTAGTGTGGTTTTGCAGCTAATTCTGAAAGCGAATACTACGCACTGTTAATGGTCATTATTTATTTCATTAGATTCGTTCTTTTTGTGGCCGACGCCGTTGGGGAGTTTCTGGACAAGAACTGCCCATACATGGCAGGAGCGATATCCTTCTACACGCTCTTTTCGCTGTTCCCACTGATACTGGCCATGATATCCATCGCGGGATTCGTACTGGGGCCAACTGCGGAACGGGACCAGCTAGCTATTGAGATGGCAGCAATCGTTCCCATATCACCTGAGTTCATTAGCGAAACAATGCAGGGTGTGGTCAGGACAAGGGCCATAACAGGCCTCTTCAGCGTGCTTGGTCTCCTCTGGGCGTCCACGTCGGCCTTCGGTGCCATGCGTAAGGGGATAAACGCCGCGTGGGGCGTCAAAAAGCACAGGCCTTTCCTCAAGGAACGCCTGATCGACTTTAGCCTGACGGTGAGCGCGGGCCTTCTGATGCTGGCGATCATATTCATTGCCCCAACCATCGCTTTCTTCAGTGAGATCACGTCCTATTTCACTCAAGGTGGGGCCGGTGTCACGACCACGCTATGGGATATCGTTGCCCAGCTGGTCATGCCGGTGATCACGTTCGGCGCGTTTATCGTGCTTTATCGATTTCTGCCAAATACCAAAGTTACCCTGTCGGACGTATGGGTGGGTGCGCTTTTAGGGGCCGTCGCATTCGAGGCTGCCAAGTGGGGCTTCCTGGTATACGTGAAGACCTTCCCTGTTTATAACGCAGTCTACGGCCCAGTCGGTGCCATTATGGCCTTATTGACCTGGGTATACCTGTCGGCTATCATACTGCTGTTCTGTGCCCTGCTTACCTCTCGCCACGCAAAGTATCTGGCCAAATCCCGGGCGTTGAATGATGAGCAACGGGGCCTGAAACTTCTTTGGGTGGGGTTGTCGCGTGTTCGGCTTCGTGAGGTGGTGTCCTCAGGCGCAGAGGCGGATTAGCGCCAGAAGCCAGCTAGCTTTTGCAGTGATTGCGCTGATGGCTATAGTAGCTTGCGGCAGTCCGGTAGATGCGCAACCAACCCCTCAGCTTTCGTCCTTTGGCGATCCTGTCATACCCAGCGGCGACGAGCTTCCTGTCCAAGCAGCGGCTCCAGCACCGACATCTGGCAGCGCCTCGCCGTCTGTAGCAACGCTATCATCTCTCCCTTCCATATCTGCACTGGTTAACACCATTGAGCCTTCTGTGGTCTCTATTTCGGTCGAATCACTAAACAGGGGTCTCTTTTTTGATTTCACCGATGAGGGCGCCGGCACCGGGACGATAATCCGGGACAACGGCTACATTCTCACCAATTATCACGTGGTTCAAGGTGCCGAAGAGATAATTGTTCACCTGCCATCCGGCGAGAGTTATGTGGCAGAAGTGATTGGTCAAGACCAGATCACCGACCTTGCTGTGTTGAAAATCGAGGCAGAGAATCTACCCTCAGTCACCTTTGGAAACTCCGATAATCTGGAGGTTGGGGACTGGGTAGTGGCCCTGGGCAACGCCTTGGCTCTTAAAGGCGGCCCCACGGTTACGTTGGGCATCGTGAGCGCTAGAGGTCGCACGATTAGCACGGAGCGCGGTGATCTCTACGACCTGATTCAGACGGACGCGGCCATTAATGACGGCAATAGCGGTGGGCCGCTAATCAACCTGAACGGCGAGGTAATCGGCATCAACACGGCCATTCTACGCCGCGCTCAAGGCATAGGCTTCGCCGTAAGCTCGTCGGTGGTCAGTCCCATTATCGACAGCCTCGTCGAGCACGGACGAGTAACGCGGCCTTTGATCGGGCTGACGGGCGCGGATGTGACTCCTGCCAGGGCGAACCAGTTGGGTATCAACGTCACCGACGGCGTTATCGTTACTCGTATGTCTCAGGGCGGACCAGCCTACGAAGCAGGTATCCGCGTTGGAGATGTCGTTACAAAGCTGAACGACATTCCCACACCGGACATGGCAGGCTTTCTGACCCTGCTGTGGACGTTTGATGTCGGCCAGGAAATCCAGGTGGAGTACCTGCACCAAGGCGAGCCAGTCGTCACGGGCGTCCAGCTAGTGGCGCGCCCGCCGGGCACCTAGTTTAACGGCTTCACCCCAGTGTGAATGGCGACGGTGCCCAGTCCCAGCGACCTGTATCGCACGTCCTGCAAACCAGCCTTTTCCATCAGTTCGGCAAGCTGGTTGGCGCGGAGAAAGCTTTCCACTGACTGCGGCAGGTAGGTGTACGCCTCGCGGTTGCCAGCAAGCGCCGCGCCAAGCAGCGGAGTGGCATAGCGAAAATACACGGGCAAGACTCTCGCTCTCAGTCCCCTGCCCTCCAGCCTCACGATCTCAAGAATAACAACGCGACCGCCCGGCTTGATCACCCTAACCATCTCCGCCAAAGCCGCCGGAACGTCGATGAAGTTTCTTACGCCGAATCCAACTGTAACGCATATGAAAGATTCGTCCGCAAAGGGCAGAGCATGCGCATCACCTACTCCGAATTCCAGTGTCTGACTCAAGGATTTACGCTGGGCCTTTTGGGCAGCCAGAGTTATCATCTCGGGGGTGAAGTCCAAGCCGACCACGCGGGAGACGTTCGGGTGGGAGGCCAGGTCTAGAGCGAAATCCCCGGTGCCTGTCGCCAGGTCCAGAGCACAGCCTTCCAGCCCACTGTCCACAGCCGACTTTGCCGCCATGCGTCGCCAGGCGTAGTGCCGCCCGCCGGTCATGACTGTGTTTAGCAGATCATAGCGTTTCGATATGCGACCAAACATCTCCGCAACATATCGAGCGCGCTGTGGCCCTCTTAGGCTCGCCATAATTTTCTAAATATACCCTTCCGAACCATATGTATTATTTATGAAGGCGACATTACTCATATCTAGTTCCTGATAAAACGATTTGAAAAGCTCAGCAGCCGTCATCTGACTCCCCGCGTCTGCTTGATGACCAGTGGAAGTTCCGGCAGCAGGTCGCCAGCAACCATGCCCATGTCGCCAAGACGCTGGCGCACACCCTCGCCTGCCAGGCCGTGCAGGTAGACTCCCAGGGCTGCGGCGGCCTCCATAGACAGGCCTTGGGACAGCAGGCCAACGATGGACCCGGCGAGAACATCACCTGTCCCTGCGGTGGCCAGCCCTGCGTTCGCAAACGGACTTAGCATGGCCCTGCCGTCAGGGAAAGCAACGACGGTGAACGCCCCTTTAAGCACGACTATCTTGTTCCACAGACGGGCCGAATCGATGGCAATGTTGATGCGGTCGGCCTGCACCTCAGACGTAGGCTTGCCGGTGAGGCGGGCCATCTCACCCGGGTGAGGCGTGAGGACGGCAACGGTGTTGAAGCTCTCCCACCAGCTAGGGATACGAGATAGCGAATTCAGGCCGTCGGCATCGACGACTGTCGACGGTAGTTCTTGACCAGAACAGAGCAGGCCTTCGATGAGGCTACGGGTGGCGTCCGCCTGCCCCATGCCACACCCAATAAGCAAAGCGTCGTATCCTTCGACGGCACGAGCAAGCGTCTGCCGGGCGTCCTCTGAGAACACGCCAGCGGACTGCTCAGGCAGAGGCATGTAGGTGGGCTCCGTCGCGCTGGATGCCACTGCCGTTTGAATGCTTTCCGGCAACGCCATGGTAACCAGTCCGGCCCCAACACGGGTGGCTGCGGTGCCTGCAAGATATGCTGCGCCTACGAAGTTTGGTGAGCCCGCCACGACCATCGCTCTCCCATGCGTGCCCTTGTGGGAGGCGTCGGGTCTGTCAGGAAGGCGCGTCTGTGCCCAACCCCGCGTTATCTGCAGGAGTTGAACGTCTTCATCCAGCACAGCAGGAATTCCTATGCCTACAACATCCAGCCTGCCAACCCTTTCCGCAGCTTCGTATCCGAAGTGGCCTCGCTTGGCATAAGCCAGCGAAACGGTCACATCGGCATATAAGGACTCAGGGTCTGAAGTCCCAGAGTCTGCGTCCACGCCTGTGGGCAGGTCCAGCGCCAGGACAAATAAATCTGGTCGAAGGGCTTTCGCCTCAGACGCTAACTGAAGGATTTCCTTAAGGGGAGCCTCTATGGGTCTGGCCCGTCCTGTGCCCAGAACCGAGTCGATCACCAAATGAGCCTTTGCGAGCGCCTTCGACAGAGACTTTAGCCGGTCATCTTCCCATTGGCGTGTGATCGTGATGCCAGTGTTGACTAACAATTCCAGCTTGGGATCAGTGTCAGGCCTTTTTCGGCACAAGTAGACATGAACACGGACGCCCCACTTGTGCAGGTGTCTGGCCACTACAAGCCCATCGCCACCGTTGTTGCCAGAGCCCACAAGAATCAGCGCCGACTTGCCGGTGAGCGGCGAGGTGTAGTGCCGTACGCGCCTGGCCACTTCCAGTCCGCCGTTCTCCATCAGAAGGTCTTTCGAAACGCCAGCCGCCTCCGACCGGTCTTCAATGACCCGCATCTGGTCAGCGGTTACGATCCTAGTAAGGCCAGTCACTAGATTCGGCCAATCAGCGATTTCAGCAACGCTGTAGTTCTGGCAACGGACGCGTCGGCATCGTCGCCTACAGGGAAGACCGAACCCATCAGGTCTGTTGCGCCAGCATCAGCATACGCCCTGAGCTGCCTCTCCACGGAGGCCTCGTCTCCCACAACAGCCATATCCGCAGGGCCATCAACCCCCTCGACGTCCATCATGCGACGGAAGCTGGGAAGCTGATTGTAGCGCCCGTAATCCCTATCAGCAGCGCCCCTGGCGGCAGCCTCGTCCTCTGTGACCGCCACAGGAGCAGCAGCACAGATTCTCGGCGCTGGACGTCCCTTTTCCTCTGCGGCCTTGGTTACCAGCGGCAGAACGTAGGAGTCCAGGGTCTTGGGTCCCGCCATCCAGGTTATTGCGCCGTCAGCAATTCCGCCCGCGATACCAAGCATCCTGGGACCGTGCGCCGCAACCATAATCGGGAAGGCCTGCGCGTCCTCCATCTCATGGCTCACGTTAACGTTGAAAAGCTGTCCTTGAAAATCGCATTTGCCCGTGGAAGCCAGTTCCTTCACTATCTGAAGATACTCCTCCATGTGCTGGGCAGGCCTGTGAAATTCCAGTCCCAATTGGCCCTCAACGCGGCCCTGGTGCGACGTGCCAATTCCCAATATCAGGCGGCCGTTTGAGATGGCGTGGGCCGTCAGCGCCTGCATGGTCATTGTGGCAGGATGTCGGGAAAAGGTCGGTATAACAGCGGTGCCAATCTCGATACGACTTGTGACCTGTCCTGCCAGAGCAATTACGCTCAGCACGTCGTTCTTGTTTGGCGCTTGCGAAAACCAGAAGCTGTTGAAGCCGTCCTGCTCCGCCTCGACTACCTGCTGCACCTGTCCCGCTACCGTGGGCGCAGACCCCGTGGAGCCTACAAAAAGACCTATTCGCATCTGTTCTCCGATCCAATCTGAAATGCCATCATGGGGCAATGCTTACTCAGAAACACTCGTCATTATTGGGGGACTAGACCTTGCCCACCAGGTCCTGAAGCAGCGCCCTGGTACGCTTCACCGATTCCTCAGCGTCATCCCCAACGGGAAAGACAGAGGCCACGAATTCAGTGGCCCCTGCGTCGGCAAAGGCCCTTATCTGCCGCTCCACCTCTGCTTCGCCTCCAACAAGGGCAACCTCGGAAGGTCCTTCAGCGCCTTGCACATCCAATATACGCCTGTAGTTATCTAGGCTGCCGTAGCGCTCGAATAGGCTTGCAGCCTGAGACCTGCCCGCGCTTCCGTCGTCCACAACGGCCACAGGGAGGATCACGACTACTTCTGGCTCTGGTCGGCCTGCGCTAAACGCCGCGTCGGTTATTCTAGGCACCACGTGAGACTCTATCGCATTTACGCCCGCCATCCATGTGATGGTGCCGTCTGCCATCTCCCCGGCCAGACGGAGCATGCGTGGTGCCAGGGCCGATATCATCACGGGGCAGGGCACGCGGTCCGAAACGATAAGATCGGCATGCACCTGAAAGAACTCGCCCTCGAAGTCCACACGACCTTCGTCCATTAGCGGTCTGAGCACGGAAATATATTCGCGAACATGCTTGGCCGGGCGATCATAGGACAGGCCTAACACATCTTCAATGCCAGGTCTGTGGGAAGGTCCCAGGCCCAGTGTAAATCTTCCAGAGGCCGCGATCTGAGCAGTCATGGCCTGCTGTGCCATGGCGCTGGGATGACGAGGGTACGTGGGCACTACACTGCTGCCAATGGAAATGCGGCTCGTTTGCGAACCTATAAGGGCCAGCGTGGTGAGCGCGTCACTTCCCCTAGAGGAGATGTGAGGTGTCCAGAAGCTGTCAAAACCGGCGTTCTCAGCATCTATCGCCTGCTTGATCACCGCGTCCAGCCGAACATCGTCAGTGGGCGCCGCGCCTATTATTACTCCAATACGCATAGGATCTTCCATTCCCTAGGGCACTACCGGTAAATACGTCTCAAGGGTGACAAGCTTAGATTTGCTCGCAGGCTATGCGCCTCTGGGGACGAGGTTGCCGTGCTCGCTCTCGCCCACCACAGTGGCCACCGCGAAATCCCGAGAGTGAGACAGCGACAGCGCAACGTGCGCAACACCAATGCGCTTGGCCCGAGCAAGAGCAGTCCCATGGAGAACTATCGTGGGAGCCTGACCACGGCCACGCACCACCTCGATATGGCTCCAGTGAACGCCTCTGATGCCCGTCCCCAGCAGCTTCATTACAGCCTCTTTGGCGGCAAACCTGCTGGCTAACTGCGGAGCACGACCTCGACAGTACCTTATCTCGCCCTCGGTATAAATTCGTTTCAGGAACCTATCACCGTAGCGCTCGAAGACATTCTTCACTCGCTCAATTTCTATTAGGTCCACGCCTGTAACTAGCATAGCCATCCAATTCGTTGAAACTGAATAGTACATTGGTGTGCCAACACACCGGGCCGCGCAGCCCCGTGAACGGGCGTCCGTTATTATATTAAGCCGTCGGGCCAATTGAAAGCGTGGTCAATTGCTTCCGGGAAAGTTAAGATAGACGAATGATTGAAAAGCTTAAAACAAGGTTCCAGCTAGGACACACGAAATTTTGAGCGCCGAGATTCTTGACGGTCGGGAGTTTGCAGCCGAGGTCCGCAGCGAGGTCGCAACCACCGTTCTAGAGATGAAGAGCAAGCACTCGGTAACCCCTGGTTTGGCGGTGGTGCTTGTAGGGGACGACCCCGCATCCGCTGTTTACGTCCGCAGTAAAGAGAAGGCTGCTATTGAGGCAGGTATAGTCTTCAGGGGAATAATACTCCCCGCCGACACGCCTCAAGCGGACCTGTTAGGGATTATTCGGGAACTGAACTCAGACCCGATTTACCATGGGATTCTGGTACAGCTTCCCCTGCCTTCGCAGATCGACGAGAACGCCGTTATAGAGACCATCAACCCTGAAAAAGACGTTGACGGCTTGCACCCGTACAACATGGGGCTGCTGATGGCTGGCAGACCTCGGTTTTCCCCGGCGACACCGGCAGGAATCCAGCAGATTCTCATCCGATCAGGCAACCGACCTGAGGGCAAGCATGTGGTGGTATGCGGTCGCAGCAACATCGTGGGCAAGCCCATCGCCAACATGCTCATGCAGCGCAACGCGGACGCCAACGCCACGGTAACCCTTTGCCATACCAGAACCAAAGACCTGCCATACATCACGCGACAGGCCGACATACTTATCGCCGCTGTGGGCCAGCCCCTGATGATTACCGCCGATATGGTCAAGCAAGGAGTGGTGGTCATCGACGTGGGCGTGAACCGGGTGGAGGATTCGACCCGAAAGCGCGGCTACAGGCTGGTTGGCGATGTCGATTTCAAAGCTGTTGCTGAAAAAGCCAAGGCCATAACGCCGGTCCCAGGCGGCGTAGGCCCAATGACAATCGCCATGCTGTTACGCAACACTGTAGATGCTGCGCGCCGTGTCATCCATCAGCATTAGGTCTTCAGCTGGTTCATAAAATAGATCCAGGAGTCGCCACCCTCCAGCATCTTCCTCACAAGTTACTCATAACTGCTATTGCCGTTTTCACACCTTCCTCACGAACGAAATGCCATAATTACTCCCGAACTACATTCGAAGTAAATTATGGTGACGATTAAATGAAATTATTGGCTACCCCCATTATCGTATCGGCGGCGGCTTTTCTGCTGGTTGCTTGCGGAGGCGGCACGACACCAGCCCCAGTCGACCCAAACCCCACAGCGCCACCGAC
>Ga0114996_10003245_pt1 | contig 20350 bp, 19 predicted proteins | sample ArcticOcean_MG_C_4_FD_87039 | JGI IMG/M metagenome (GOLD analysis project Ga0114996, IMG submission 87039) | Marine microbial communities from western Arctic Ocean - ArcticOcean_MG_CB4_134 | ecosystem: Environmental > Aquatic > Marine > Oceanic | place: Arctic Ocean: Canada Basin | collected...
AAAACAATAAAATTATTGTTTTATTAAAGTTGTTACTAATTTACTATTTATAAATTATAAACTATCATCGACAATAACCTTAAAATCATATCATCTAGAAGAATAAATATGCCCGTTGGACTATATATTCATATTCCATTTTGCCAAACAAAATGCTCTTATTGCGACTTTAATACATATGCAGGAATTGAAACCTTATTAACACCATATGTTGACTCTATTTGTACAGAAATTAAATTGTGGGGTTCTGTTATACCTGATACTGATATTAAAACAATATTTTTTGGAGGCGGAACTCCCTCATATATTCCCGAAAATTTATTAGGTCAAATCCTCAACACGATCAAAGAAGAAATGAATACTACTAACTGTGAAGAAATCACCATCGAGTCTAATCCAAATGATTTATCCGAAATAAAAAAATTGGAATATTATTTAGAAATTGGAATTAATAGAATTAGTATCGGAATACAAAGTTTTAATGACTATCATCTTAAAAATATAGATAGAAGGCATTCTGCAGCTGAAGGTATCAATGCAATTAAAAATGCTGAATCTGCTGGATTTAAAAATATCAACATCGATTTAATGTATGGATTACCATATCAAACGAAAAATGAATGGATTGAAACACTAGAAGTTCTCCCAACAATACCTATTCAACATATCTCAATGTATTGCTTGACGATAGAAAAAAATACCCCCATGTTCCATCAAGTAAATCAAAAAACTTTACCTATGCCTGATCAAGATTTAGCGGCTGAAATGTACGAGATTTCCACGAATTTCATGCAACAACAAAACTTTAGGCATTATGAAATATCTAATTGGGCAAAAAACAATATGCTTTGTATACATAACTTAGCATATTGGAAAAATCAACAATTTATTGGTATAGGACCTGGAGCTCATTCATCATTATTTTCCTATCGTTTCAACAACATTGAATCTCCAAAAAAATATATACAAAAACTAAAATTCAATTCAAATTCTCAGAAAACACACAATGATAACCAAACTGATAAAGAAAAACTACTTACAATTCCAACAACAGAAAATTTTGAAAAACAGGATTTTAAAACACAAATGTCTGACACATTAATCATGGGGCTAAGATTAGATTCAGGGATAGATATATTTGAATTTGAACACAAATTCCAAATAAGAATTGAAGAAATATTTCCTGGAAAAATCAATAAGCTAATTTCAGAAAACTTAATTACCAAACAAAATAATCAAATTAAACTTAGTGATAGAGGTAAATTATTAGGAAATGAAGTTTTTATAAACTTCTTATGATGTTTTTTAATCAAAAAAATTAATAAATAAAAATTACGGAAAATTATGGGTATTATAGGTACTGCAGGTCATGTTGACCATGGAAAATCAACTCTCATTGAAAAACTAACGGGCATTGATCCTGACAGACTTCTAGAAGAAAAACAAAGAGGATTAACAATAGACCTAGGCTTTGCATGGTTAAAAGATGAAAATAACAATGAAATAAGTTTTGTAGACGTTCCAGGTCATGAAAGATTTATATCTAATATGTTAACTGGGATTAGCGGAATAGATATGGTTTTAATGGTTATTGCTGCAGATGAATCAATAATGCCACAAACAATTGAACATCTTCAAATAATCAATTTAATGTCAATTAAAAAAGGAATTATAGCTATCACTAAAACTGATCTAGTTGAAAAAGAATTTATCAGTCTTGTAAAAGATGAAATCATCACTTTGATATCTGGGACTTCAATAGAAAATTCTCCTATAATTGAAACTTCTGCAAACACAGGTCTTGGGATTCAAGAGCTAAAGAAAGAAATATTTAAAGTAATTAAAACAGTTCAACCTAAATTAAATACAAACAAACCAAGGTTGCCAATTGACAGGTCATTTTCTTTAACTGGATTTGGAACAATTGCTACTGGAACTTTGTTAGATGGTGAATTATCAGTTGGACAAGAAATAATTATTTTCCCAGAAAAATATTCAGGTCGAATTAGAGGGATTAAAACTCACCAAAATTCTATAAATTCTGCTCAACCGGGCACTAGAGTTGGGATCAATATCTCAGGAATCTCACATCAGCAAATCAAACGAGGACAAATTATTGCACTCCCAGGATATCTGAAGCCTTCATTCGCGGCAGACATAAAATTAATTTCTCTCAATAATGATATTAAACACAATAGTATGGTCAATTTACATTTTGGAACTAGTCAAACTTTATCCAAAATAAGACTTTTAGATAGAAATATTTTAAAAAAGAATTCCTCGTGTTTCGCTCAACTAAAACTAAATAATTCTTTTTCTTTTTCAAAAAACGACCCTTTCATTATCAGATTAGGAAACGAGACTATTGGAGGAGGTGAAATCATTGACCCAAACCCTCCTAGACATAAAAGAAATTCACAAAAAATTCTTCAAAGATTAAGAAATTTATCTAGTAATTCTTACGATGAAGTTATTTTAGAAATAATTGAAAAATATATTACTATACCAGCAAAATCTATAGCTAGAATTGGCAACATCTCAATTGAAGATACTAACAAAACAATAAAAAATTTACTCAATTCAAAAAAAATTTCAAAACTAGTGAAAAATCCCCTGGATCAAAAAGAATACTACATTAAAACTGAAGAAGAAAAAACTTTAAAAAATAAAATCATACAATTCTTAAAAAATTACCACTCAATCAACCCCCTGAAAAAAGGAGCATCTAAAGAACAAATAACTTTCTCCACCAACATAAATTCTGAAATATTTTCAATATTACTATATGGTCTAATAAAATCAGAAGAATTAATACAAAAACATTCCTTAATCAAATTAAAATCCCATTCTCCAAAATTATCTAACAACCAAAACATTGAAGCAAAAAAATATATCAAAATTTTAGAATCAAATTTATATTCACCTCCAACAGATTATAGAATTGAAAAAGATATATTGAACTTTCTACTTGAAGAAAATAAAATCGTAAAAATTTCAGACAATATCATATATTCAATTACAACGTACAATGAAATACTGTCAAAAATTAAAATCGCCCTCTTAGAACACAATGTTTTCAGAGTTGATGACTTCAAAAGCTTATTCAAAACAACAAGAAAGTACACAATCCCGTTTTTGGAACATTTAGACGAATCATTGGTTACAAGGAGACATGAAGACGGTAGAATAAAATTCGAACCCAATCTTTAATCAATGGATTTTGATATGTCTTTCAAATATATTAACTTTAATATATTATAATCAAAACCAAAAGAAAATTAGTATGATTATAGAAATTCAACCAACTCCAATACCGGTATCTTATTTATCCTCACTGCTCAGAATAATTCAAGCTGCAGTAAGAGAGACTGCTTTTTCTTCAAACCATATTGATCCTTCTAAAAGCCATCAACCAATACTATTAGCATCATTATCTGAAGAAGATAACAAATTATCAATTGAATTGTCTTTTGCAAATCCAAAAACCACTCAACATTTAGATATTTTATCTAAATCAATTTTTCAAGAATTTTTTCACGATTTTGGTGAATATATTAAAACACTTCCACAACCAAGTTTATGGGGACCAAAATCATCAATAGCAACAAAAAAAACTGTCCCTTCTGTTCTTGAAAAAAGATTGTCTGTAGTTTATAAAGAAATGAAACGAATATCTAAATCAAAAATAACTGTAAATTCCAGATCTATTTCAATAGAAGGATTTAATCTCCAGTTGGATTAAACATATTAATTTTGGTCATTAAAAATTTTCTCTAAAACCAAGTAGCTTCCATTATTCCATATATATCTGCTATCATTACCAGAGCTATGGACATAAACCTAAACATACAAATTTCAATTGCAAATTTAACATCATCAGTTGATTTGATTAAAGATATTTTGTTTGTAATTATTTTCGTAACAGCTATTTCTTTGATAGCTTTACTTCTGATAGAAATTTTTAAAACTATTTCAACGATAAAAAACTTTAAAACTAATTTCAAAGATCAATTTAACGAATTGATTAAATTCATTACTAATTCAGAAAATGAAGAAAAAGAGGAAAATTAATTGTATTACAAAGACTTACAAGCCATTAGAGATTTTGGATCTGCAATGATTGCGGATGCCGTAAAAATTAATATGGAAAAAATAAGTAACAACTTAGTCTCTCAACCAATAAATTATACTGGCCCAGAAATCAAATCCTTGCTACCTCAACTTGGAGCTGTCACAGGCAAAATAGTAACTGCTGAAGTAACGACAAATGACCCAGACTCAGCTGGATTGTCTTGGGATGATTATTACGATTTGATTGACCAAGAACCACAACCTGTAATTTCTATAATTAAAGATATAGACACAAAGCATGGACGCGGAGCATCATTTGGAGACGGAATGGCTGCTGTACATAAAGCACTAGGAGTTGTGGGGGTAGTTATTGATGGGAGTGTTCGAGACATAGACGGAATCAGTCAAGTGAAGCTACCTGTTTGGGGTAAGGGTTTAGTCCCAGGTCATGGAGAATTTAAACTAATTAGAGTCAATTCACAAATTACTGTAGGTCAATTACTTGTCAATCCTTCAGAGATATTGATAGCTGATTCAGATGGCTGTACTAAAATTCCAAATAATCACAATGTTAAAGACATCCTGAAAAACGCATCAAATATCACTAATAAAGAAGCTACCTTACATGAAATGTTAAAAGAATCTGGATTTACATCGGCAAAATACAAAGCATGGAAAGCTCAAATAATTAAAAATGAAAATTAATATAAGACATATCACTCCAAACGAAGAAGAAGAATATCTAAAAATCGTTTATACAGTATTCGGAATGAAACCATTTCAAGACTATTTTGAAAGAAGAAAACATACTATGGAAATAGATAGATGTTTAGCCGCATTTGTTGATGGAAAAATCGTAGGCGCTAATGGTGTTTCCACATTCACTTTATCTGTTCCGGGAGGAATTGTAAAAGCTGGAGGAATAATTGATGTTGTTGTTTATCCAACCCACCGTAGACAAGGGCTTATGTCCAAGTTAATGAAAAAACAACTTAATGAAATTCTTCAAAAAAATGAACCAATAGCATTTTTACACAGCGCCGATAGCGGCACATACGGCAGATTCGGTTTTGGGCTTGCCACATTCCAAGAAAATTGGGAAATACAAAGACATGACACTAAATTTCGAAAAACTTTAAATGATTATAATAGCGTTGAAAATATAGAAATGGTTTCTTCTCAAGATATTTCAAGCCTAATGCCTGAAATTTATGAGATTGCTTGGAATCAACGACCAGGAATGATTAAAAGAGAAATATCTAGGTGGAATCGATTAAAGCTTGAAATGGAAAGAAAAGATATTCCTGGTATATCTTCTTATGCATTATTTAAAAAAGATGGAAAATACGAAGGTTATGTTAACTATCGCTTAGATCTAAATTCAACTGCTACAGATGGCAATTTACTAATCAACGAAATCATTTCAACAACAGATGAAGCCCATTTAAATTTACTAAATTTTTGTATGAACATAGATGGAGTTAAAAAAATTACTTCTAAATCTAGACCCCTAGACGATTCAATTACTTGGGTTCTGGAAGATCCTAGAAAATTGTCTCGATATGTACAAGACCAACTACATTTAAGGATTCTTGATGTGCCTAGTGCTTTGATCACTAGAAAATACAATGTTGATGGACAAATTACCATACTGATCACAGACAATATTCTAGAATCAAATAATACAAAATTCCTACTCGAAAGTTCAGGGGATATCGTAAAATGTGAAAAAACAAATTTACCACATGATATAAAAATAGATATTAGAGAATTAGGTTCTCTATATCTAGGTGGAACCACTTGGCTCAATTTATGGAGATCAAAACTAATAGAAACAAATTCACTTGAAAAGTTACATTTAGCTGACCAAATGTTTTATAACATCCATTCACCTTGGTGTGCAGATTACTTCTAAATATTGATATGAAAAGAATTGCCAAAGCAGAAAATAAATTTAATATCTTCATCGAAGAAGTGCCGATCCCAAAAATTTCTCCCACTGAAGTTTTAATAAAATCCAAATACTCCTTAGTATCTAGAGGATCAGAGATATGGAGAAGGTATGTCAGGGCAGAAGCCATACAACAAAAAATGATGGGTTATTGCTTGACGGGAGAAATTGTTGAAGTTGGTAATTTAGTTAAATCATTTTCTATTGGTGATAAAGTTGCAGCTGTAGCACCCCATTCAGAATATGTTTCTGTAGATACTGTCGACAAAAAATTAACACCTTCAATAGTCAAATTGCCAATAGGAATTGACCTGAAGGAAGGTACATTTTGGCCATTAACCACAAGCTCTGTATTGTGGATTCATGAGATTTCAAAATTAGTACCAATCAAAGATCAAATCATCACAATCATAGGTCAAGGTTTAGTGGGAAGCTTGATAATGCAAGTAGCCTTAACTCACACGCCCAAAAAAATAATTGCCGTAGATATCTTTGACTTCAGATGCAAATTAGCAACAGAATTAGGAGCACAATTTGTTGTCAACTCTTCAGAAAATTCACTATATGATCATATTGATAAAATTACTGAATCAAAAAAGTCAAATGTAGTGATTGAAGCAGTAGGTGGACCTAGCGGCAAAATTGCTTTTGAACAATCTTTAGAAATTGTAAGCCCAGGCGGAATCATACAAGTAATTGGATTATATGAAAATGAACCTTTACAATTTGGTTCAGGGCAAATCCAAGGTAAAAAAATCATCGGTGGATTTTCAACTAATGCAGACAGAAAATGGGCTTCTGATCAAGCTTTAAAACTGATTGCCCAAAAATATATTCAGCCAAATAAAATGATCACACATCAATTCCACTATTCTGAAGCAAAAAATGCTTTTGAAATGTTATATGGAAATATTTCAAATTTAATGGCAGTTGTTTTCGAGTGGAATTAAAAGTTGACATGAATGGATACAAGTAGTATCTTCGAAAAGTAGGTATTGAGAAATTTTATTGACTCTTATAACTACTTAATAACCAAATACCTATATTACAGAGGATATTTATGGCAGTAAAAAAACATGAAGGCGAAACATTCTATCGTATATCTGCCCAAGAAGCTTCTGTCATGCACTCTGACGATGACATACATTTTGTAGATGTCAGAAACCAAAATGAATATGAATCAGGCCATATTTCTGGGGCTAAATTAATACCAGTTGATGATTTACTTGGTAGAATCGATGAACTTCCAACTAATAAAAAATTGTTCTTTATTTGCGCTGCAGGAGTAAGAAGTGGGTTAGCTTGTGAAATGGCTGCTGCTATGGGAATTGATCCTGAAAATCTTTACAACATCGAAGAAGGAACTCCAACTTGGATTGAAAATGGATACCCCACTGATTACGGTAATGAAAAATAATAATTTATTCAAAAACCTCTATCCTCATTTAATGGTAAGAAAAGCATGTCAGTATTAGCTGTAGGTACTGTCGCATATGACACAATATCCACACCGAACGCAATTAAAAAAAATATACTGGGTGGTTCTGGAACCTTTTTTTCAATAGCTTGTTCGAAATTTTCAGAAGTCAAACTAATAGCTGTTGTAGGTGAAGATTTTAATCAAAAAGATACCAATACTCTTTATGAAAACAAAATCGATTTGTCAGGATTTGAAACTATTAAGGGTAAAACATTCAAGTGGTCAGGTGAATATTACGGAGACGATTTAAAAGACAGGAAAACAATCGACACTCAATTAAACGTACTCTCTGATTTTCATCCAAAATTATCGGAAAAACACAAAAAATCTAAGTATTTGTTCCTAGCAAATATGTCTCCAGAAACACAATTGAATGTATTAAACCAATTTGATTCCAGGCCAAATTTAGTAGTTATGGACACAATGAATTTCTGGATAGAAAATAATTACGACTCTCTACTAAAAATGATCAATCTAGTAGACGTTATTCTAGTAGACTCTGGCGAATCTACACAAATTACAGGTGAAAAAAATATTAATTATGCAGGTGAAAAATTGTTACAACTTGGCCCGCAAATAGCTGTAATTAAGCAAGGAGGCTTGGGCTCTACTATATTTAATAAAAATTTTAGATTTTCTATACCCGCATATCAAGTATCAGAAATTGTAGATCCTACTGGGGCAGGTGACTCTTTTGCAGGTGGATTTCTGGGATATATATCTAGAAACACCAATTATACTGAAGAAGTATTTAAAAAAGCATTAAAAGCTGGAACAATTCTCGGTTCATTCGCAGTAGAATCGTTTAGCGTAAATAAACTATTGAATATAAATTTAGATGATATTAATTTCAGGATAAAAAATCTGTAGATTTTCCTACTCAAGCCTAAAATAGTCTTATCATAAAGGAGAAAAATTAATGACTAACAATCATGGTAAAGGTGATATAAAAGATCCGTCTTTATCCCAACAAGGTATTGATAGAATAGAATGGGCTATGAAAGAAATGCCTGTTTTAAACCAAATAAAAAAGCAATTTAAAGAATCACAACCTTTAAAAGGTAAAGTAATATCTGGATGCTTACACATAACATGTGAAACTGCAAACCTTGCTTTAACTTTACAAAGTGGTGGTGCTCAAGTATATCTGTGTGCTAGTAACCCATTAAGTACTCAAGATGATGTCGCTGCTGCATTGACTACCCGGTATGGAATTGCAACATATGCAATCAACAATATTGATAATGAAACATACTATCAGCATATCAATTCCGTACTAGACCAAAAACCTAATATCACTATGGACGATGGGGCTGACCTAGTAGCAACATTACATACAGAAAAAACAGATTTGCTTAACAACATCATTGGTGGTACAGAAGAAACAACTACAGGGGTCATCAGATTAAAAAGCCTTGCAAAAGAAAACAAACTCAAGTATCCAATAATTGCAGTAAATGAAGCTGAAACAAAACATCTTTTTGATAATAGATATGGAACTGGACAAAGCACTTTAGACGGAATCACTAGAGCAACAAATCTCCTTTGGGCTGGCAAAACTGTTGTAATTTGTGGATACGGATGGTGTGGCAAAGGAGTTGCACTACGAGCTAGAGGAATGGGAGCAAACACAATTGTTACAGAAGTAAATCCAACTAGAGCCTTAGAAGCTGCCATGGACGGTCACAGGGTTATGCCAATGTCAGAAGCTGCCAAAATTGGCGATGTATTTATCACTTTAACAGGCTGTATGAATGTGATTGCGAAATCACATTTTAAATCAATGAAAAATGGAGCAATCATTGCTAACAGCGGACATTTCAATGCAGAAATTGAAATATCAGGATTGGAGGAATTATCAAAAACAAAAAACAAAATCAGCAAGGATATTGATGAATATATTCTGCCAGATAATAGAAAGCTTTATTTACTTGCGGAAGGTAGATTAATTAATTTAGCCGCTGCTGAAGGCCATCCTTCCGCAGTAATGGATATGTCTTTTGCGAACCAAGCTTTATGCGTAGAATACTTATCCCAAAAATCAAAAGAGCTTAATTTGGATGTTCACAATGTTCCAACTAGAATAGACAATCTGATCGGGAGTCTAAAATTACAATCTATGGATATGTACATTGACAAATTAACCCCACAACAACAAAAATATTTAACAAGTTGGTCAATTGGAACTTAAAAACTGAACCTTTAAAATTTATTTAGGAATTTACAAAAATGTCTTTCAGTTCTTCAAAATCTACTTCATATCTGTTTACTTCAGAATCTGTTTCAGAAGGTCATCCAGATAAAATGTGTGACCAAATATCAGATGCTGTTTTAGACGAATGTTTAAAACAAGACAATATGAGTCGTGTCGCATGTGAAACTGCAGTTGGAACCGGATTTGCAATGGTCTTCGGTGAAATTACTACAAATGCCAAAATTGATTATGAAAAAATCATTAAAAATACAATCGCTGAAATCGGTTATACTAATGAAGAATATGGATATACACCTAATAATATAAAAATATTCAATTTCATTGGAAAACAATCACAAGATATTAAATCTGGAGTAGACCTTGCTTTAGAAAATCGAAATGATAAATCGGATGATAATACCAAGCAAGAAGGTGCCGGAGACCAAGGAATGATGTTTGGTTATGCATGTGATGAAACAGAAGAAAAAATGCCTTTAGCTATCTCTTTAGCCCATAGTCTTCTAAAGAGATTAAGTATTGCTAGAAAATCTAATGAAATTAGTTACTTAAGACCAGATTCTAAAAGTCAGGTAACATTGGAATACGATGAGAATCACCGAGTTGCAAGAGTAGACACCGTCCTGATTTCAACTCAGCATGACGAAAACGTCACCAATGATCAAATGAAAAATGATTTATACGAAAAAATAATCAAAGAAGTGATTGATTCTAATTTATTAGACTCTAAGACAAATATTTATATTAATCCATCTGGAAGATTCGTGATAGGTGGACCGGTTGGAGACGCTGGTTTAACAGGAAGAAAAATTATAGTTGACACTTATGGTGGTGCAGCTAAACACGGTGGCGGAGCTTTTTCTGGAAAAGACCCCACAAAGGTTGATAGATCTGCCGCTTATGCTGCAAGACATATAGCTAAAAATATTATAGAAACCCAAATCGCCAATAAAGCAGAAATTCAATTATCATATGCCATAGGAAAAGCAGAACCTGTATCAATAATGGTTAATACGTTCGGCTCAGGTAAAATTAAAGACTCACAAATTGAACGCGCAATAAGAAAAGTTTTTGATTTACGACCTTCTTCAATTATTTCGAGGTTAGGATTGAGAAATCCTATATACCAGCAAACTGCAACTTACGGTCATTTTGGAAGAAGTGATCTGTCTCTACCTTGGGAAAATACAGAATTTTCAAAAGATTTAGAAAAATTATTTTAACATGAATAAAATTAAATTTGGCACAGATGGATGGCGTGGGATCATGAATGATACCGATTTTACATCTGAAAATGTTTGTATTTTTACCCAAGGAACACTAAATTATTTAAAAGATACTTTGCCAAAAAACAACTTGTTAATAGTTGGTTATGATACCCGATTGAAATCTGAAGAATATGCATTAACAATTAGTGAAGTCGCTTGTTCAAATGGCTACAACGTATTACTTGCAGACTCCCCTACACCAACCCCCTTTATAGGACATAATGTGATCTCAAATAAAGCTTCTGCAGGAATTATGGTCACGGCTAGCCATAATCCTGCTCAATGGAATGGGTTGAAATTCAAACCATCATACGGTGGGACTGCAAAACCGAGCGAACAATTATTACTAGAAAAATATATTCAAAAAATCAAATCCTACAAACAAGTTAACCACAATAATTCTGGAAAGAATCAGATCACTTTATTCTCACCCTACAAAGATTATTTTTCAAATATTAAAAAAATTGTTGATTTAGACTCCATTCAATCCAGCAATATCCAGATAGCAATTGACTCAATGTTTGGAGCCGGTTCTGGTTATTTAAAAAAGATTCTTCCAAATCAAAAACTTCCAATTCATGAAATAAATTCTGAAGTGAATCATGAATTTCCAGGAATTAGATCTCCTGAGCCTGTTGAAAAAAATTTAACAAAACTAAAAAACTTAATTAAAGAGAAAAAAATTAATATCGGTTTGGCTACAGATGGCGACGGTGATAGACTGGGTTTAATCGACCCTGATGGTCAATTCATCAATTCAGCAGATGTATTTTCTATTCTTTGCTATTATGAAATTGCGATCAAAAAAAATCTAGGCCCTGTAGTGAAATCTATCACAATGAGTAATCAGATAAATTCAATTTGCAAATCACTTAATGTAAAGTGTTTTGAAACCCCCGTTGGCTTCAAATACCTATCTGAAGCAATGTTAGAAAAAAAAGCTATCCTAGCCGGAGAAGAAAGCGGTGGATTTGCTTTCCATGATGCTATTGGAGAAAGAGATGGGATCTTAAGTGGATTAAAGATTTTAGAATTTTTATCAAAAACAGGCTATACAATCCCACAAATTTTAGAAAAACTTAAAATAAAAACTGGAGAATTTCATTACGAGAGAAAAGATATACCCTTGAAACACGGATCGTATCCTAACGAAGAAATTATAAAAAATTTAGTCAGTAAAACCCTGTCTCAATTAAGTGGAATTAATATACTACAAACAAACACTATGGATGGGTATAAATTCCTTCTAGAAAATGATGACTGGGCAGCCATAAGGTTTTCTGGCACAGAACCTTTAATCAGATTGTATTGCGAAGCAAGAACTTATAAATTAGCAAGAGAAATTATTTCTGACATGGAATCACATCTAAACTTATAATAATATTTGTATTAGTATACTAATACAAATTTAAGATATTTAATTTTACACTAGTATATAGCAATCGAATTTCAATGACCCAAGATAATTTAAGCGAAAAAAAATTACTGCTAATAATTGATGGCCATTCAGTTGTTTACAGAGCATGGCACGGAATAAAATTTCCTATGACATTTCCTGGAACTACAGACCCAATTCACGGTGTGTATGGATTTACGTCACAAATATTAAGTGCAATCAATACGTATAGCCCATCTCATTGCGTTGTGACTTTTGATTTACCTCAACCAACTTTCCGACATATAAATTTTCAAGACTATAAAAAAGATCGACCAAAAGCTCCACCAGAACTAATAGCACAATTCCCCCCTATTAAAAAAATAATAAATGATCTAGGAATATCATATGTTGAACTGGAAGGATTTGAAGCTGACGATTTAATTGGCACTCTATCTAACAAAGCAGAAATATTAGGAATTCCTTCCTTAATTTTATCAAGTGACTCAGACACATTTCAGCTGGTTTCTAAAAATATCAAAATTCTATTTAATTCTACAAACAAGAAAACTCCAATTTATGATATTGAAATGGTCAAAAAAAGATACGGCGGTCTAGGCCCTGAATTCGTTGCAGATATTAAAGCATTGGAAGGTGACAAATCTGATTCCATTCCTGGAGTGCCCGGTATAGGTTCTAAAACTGCAATACAACTTTTAACAAAATATCACTCCATAGAAGGTATATTAAGAAACATAGATCAAATAACACCTCCAAAAATTAAAATTAATTTGGAAAATCACCAAAAAGATTTAATTAATTACAAATTCCTTACCAAAATAGTTACTGATGTTCCATTAGATATTACTATTGCCCAAACAAAATTACGGGATTTAGATCAAAACAAAATTACAAAAACCATTACAGATTTAGGATTTTTCAGCTTAATCAACAAAATACCTCAATCAAGTAAAAAAGATGAGGAAACTAGTGGTTTCAAAATAATACAATCAACTACAGAGCTACAAAAAATATGCGGTGAATTAAATCAACAAAATAATGGTTTTTCTTTTTCAGTGGAGGTATATCCAGAAAATTCAACTAAACCAAAAATGTTGGGGTTATCTTTATTTAATGGCATTAATCAAGGTTGGTATATTCCAATCAACCATATAAATGAAAAACAAATATCTTTATCAGATGTCATCAAAACAATTAAACCTATTTTTGAAAACAAATTGATTCCTAAAGTCACAACTAATAGCAATCAAAATATCAAAGTGTTATCTGATAATGGAATCAATATTATTAACCTTAAATTCGATAACATCATAGCCTCTCATTTATTAGGATACCAATCAAAAACAATCCCAGATTTGACTGCAGAATGTTTGAAATATCAAACGCCAAATAGATACAAGATTTTCTATGATTTAAAAAAACAAATTTCAAATCTTAACCTTGTGGATTTCGGTAGATTTTCAACAAACCAATCAAATTTAACCTGGAAATTATATCTGTATTTCAACGAAGAAATTGAAAGAAAAAAACTAACGAAAATTTTCTATGACGTCGAAATGGAATTTATTTCTGTTTTACATCAAATTCAATCCAACGGAATTTCTATTGACGTCGAATATCTAAAAAATATGTCGGAAGAATTATCTGAAGAAATTGAAAAAATTACTCAAAAAATCTATTCATCCGTAGGTGAAGAATTTAATATAGGCTCATCTCAACAACTTTCTGAAATTCTTTTCCATAAACTCAATTTGCCTAAAATGAAAAAAATAAAAACAGGTTTCTCAACAGATGCCTCTTCCCTCAAAAGTCTCCAAAATTTTGTAGCAAATGAAGATCCTCAAATGTTTGAAATATTACAAAACATTCTGAAGTATCGTCACATGACAAAAATTAAATCTACATATGTCGATACAATTCCAAAATTAATAGATGCTAAATCTGGGAAATTGCACACTATATACAATCAAACTGGAACTACAACTGGAAGAATTTCAAGTGCTGAACCTAACGTGCAAAATATACCCGTAAAAACTGATTTAGGACTTCGGGTTAGAAAAGCTTTTATCACACAATCTCAACAAACATCAGTATTAATGTCAGCTGATTATTCACAGATAGAACTAAGAGTTTTAGCTCACTTCACAAAAGACAAAAACCTACTCAAATCTTTCCAGAATGGAATAGATATCCACGCCTCCACTGCATCAAAAATTTATAAAGTTCCTATCAAAGATATATCTCCGGAAATGCGTAGGATTGCCAAAATTATGAATTTTGGAGTTATTTACGGACTTAGCCCTTATGGAATTAGCCAACAAACTGGACTGACAGCTGATCAAGGTAAAATTTTTACGGAAACATACTTTAATGAATTTCCTGGGATTTTAAAATATATTGAAGAAACAAAATTAATGGCAAGTGAAAACGGATATACGCAAACAATTTTGGGTAAAAGAAGATATATACCAGAAATAAATTCTAAAGATTTTAGAATGCGAGCTTCAGCTGAAAGAATGGCTATAAACATGCCAATTCAAGGTACAGCAGCAGAAATAATCAAATTAGCCATGATTGATATTCAAAAAGAATTATTTCAACAAAATCTGAAAAGTATAATCACGATACAAGTCCACGATGAACTAATCTTTGAAGTTCCGAATAATGAGTTAGTTAATATGGCTAATTTAGCAACAAAAATTATGAGTACTTCTATGAAACTACTAGTCCCTTTGGAAATAGATATAAAATCAGGAATAAATTGGGGGCAAATGACACCAATTCATGTTCAACTAAAATCTAATTTCATATAGTTGACTACATATATAAAATTTACTCCTAATTTGTCAGTATGCTATACTCAATTAAATACTATTTCGCTTAATCTCATTTTTATGATTAAAAATGCGTAGTTGGTTTTAGTATAAATCTTTGTACTGATATAGGCAGGTAAATCAAATGGAACAAGAAGCTACAGAAAATGTAGGTACTGAATCTCTAGATGTAGATACATCTAAAAAAAATGAAAACGTGGAATCTGACCAACAAAACACTGAACAATCTCCTGATAAATCTGATGGAGATATTTCCACTAAAAATCCACCCAAACCAATTACAATGAAAAGCTTATTGGAAGCGGGAGTTCATTTTGGACACCAAAGAAAAAGGTGGAATCCAAAAATGAAAAAATATATTTTCGCTGAAAGAAACGGAATTCATATTATTGACCTACAACAAACCTTGCGTTTAACGAAAGATGTTGCCGGATTTGCTGTAGAACTGGGTTTAAGTGGTGGAAAAATATTATTCGTTGGTACAAAAAAACAAGCCCAAGAGGCAATAATTAATAATGCTAATAAATCGGGTGCATTTTACATCACCAGCCGATGGTTAGGTGGTACTTTAACCAACTTTGAAACAATTAAGACTAGAATCAGTGATCTTAATAAACTAGAAAAAAATAAAACTGAAAACAAACCTGAATCAAAATCAATTTTTGAATTAACCAAGCGTGAAACTCAAAAAATCGAAAAGAATTTATCAAGATTGCAAAAACACTTCAGTGGCATTAAAGATATGAAAAAAATTCCTGATGCTGTTTTTATTATTGATATTGCTAAAGAAGATATAGCTGTTAAAGAGGCTTCGAAATTAAATATACCAATAATAGCTCTTGTCGATACAGACGGAGACCCTACTCCAATCGAGCATGTTATACCTGGAAACGACGATGCAATTCGTTCAATACAGCTTGCTACATCTTTGGTTTCAGACAACTATATTTATGGATGTCAGCTAAGATTGGAAAAATTAGCTGAGTTAGCTAAACAACAAGAGTTACAAAAGTCTCAAAAACAGAAAATATCTTCTGGAAAAGAAAAAAATACTCCAAATATAAAACCTCAAGAAAAACAAACTGAAAAAGTGTCTGGAAATAAAAAAACTTCTACAATAAAAGAAAGTTAATTACTGATCAAGGTGTCGTAAATGAAAATATCAACATCAACTATCAAGCAATTAAGAGATAAGACTAGCGCAGGAATAATAGATTGCAAGGAAGCTTTAGAAAAAACTTATGGCGATTTGACAAAAGCTGAAGAATTTCTTAAAAGTAAAGGCATCGCCACTGCGGCAAAAAAAGCATCTCGCGAAACAAATGAGGGTTTAATAGAATCATATATTCACAACGGAGGAAAAGTTGGGTCTATTGTCGAAATTAGTTGTGAAACAGACTTTGTAGCAAGAACAAAAGATTTCAAATTACTTGCCCATAATTTAGCTATGCAAATAGCTGCAATGAACCCAAAATTTATTGAAATATCTGAGTCAAATGAAGACCACGATCTGAACACGGTTGAAGATGTTTTACTTCAACAAACATTTATAAAAGACCCAGAAATATCAATCAATGATTTAATTCAACAAACCATAGCGAAACTCGGAGAAAATATCAAAGTTCGTAGATTTACACGATTCTCTCTAGGAGACTAAAAATATTGAAAGCCTTAAATAAAAAATATTCTAGAGTACTTCTAAAACTTAGCGGAGAATCTTTTAAAAGTATCAATAGCGGATATACAATCGATCGAGACTCCCTAGATTATATGGCTTCAGAAATCAAATCAATTTTCGAACTTGGTGTAGAAATCGGCATAGTTGTTGGTGGTGGAAACATTTGGCGTGGTGCGCAAGCGCAAAAAGAAGGTATGGACCGATCACAGGCAGACTACGCTGGAATGTTAGCAACAATAATTAATGCTCTGGCGTTACAAGATGCACTTGAAAGAAAAAATAATGTAAAAACCAGAACCCAAACTGCTATCAATGTAGCACAAGTCGCAGAACCTTATATTCGTAGAAGAGCCATAAGACACCTGGAAAAATCTAGAGTGGTAATTTTTGCTTCTGGAACCGGGAATCCATTTATGACCACTGATACTGCTGCTGCTTTAAGAGCCACAGAAATCGATGCAAAAATTTTATTAATGGCAAAACACAAAGCGGATGGTATTTACGAACATGATCCTAATGTGGTAAAAAATGCAAAAAAATATGATTCTATCACTCACAGAGAAGTTTTAGAAAAACGTCTTGACGTAATGGATACAACTGCCCTTTCTCTTTGTATGGATAATAAGATACCTATCATCGTTTTCGACATATTTAAAAAAAATAGTTTATTAGAGGCAGTCTGTGGAATAAAAATTGGATCTGTAGTAACAAATGAATAATATCCTAACTTAAAGTTAATTCTATTAATTATCAGAAAATAAATGTGGGGATACTAAATGTCAATAGAAACTGACACTCTTGATCAAACAAAAATTGAAATGGCAAAAGCTATAACTTTTTATGAATCAGAACTCACCTCAATACGCACCGGAAGAGCCGATCCAAAGTTATTACAAAATATTAAAGTTGATTATTATGGAACACCAACGCCTCTAACTCAATTAGGTACAATATCTACCCCTGAAGCAATGACATTGTTTATACAACCATGGGATAAGGAATCAATTAAAGAAATTGAACGTGCTATTCAAATTTCAGACTTAGGACTCTCACCTAATAACGATGGATCTATAATTCGAATTAACATACCTCCGTTGTCCACTGAACGAAGACAAAGCTTAGTAAAAATTGCAAACAAAAAATCCGAGGACATAACCGTTACTATTAGAAACATCCGGAAAAATTACGTGAATAAATTTCGAGATTTGGAAAAAAACAAATCATTATCCCGAGATGAAAGTAAATTTGCACAATCTGATCTTCAAACAATTACAAATTCATTCACAGATAAAGTGCAAAGTATCACTCAAAAAAAAGTTGATGACATTATGGAAATTAATAAATAATTCCAACTATGCCACCACTAAAAGACAAACCAAATCATATTGCAATTATCATGGACGGAAATGGAAGATGGGCAATTGAAAAAGGCATGTCCCGAAAAGAAGGCCATTCTGCGGGACTAAAAAACATTTATAAAATTGTGAATCATTCGTTAACTATTGGAATCAAAAATTTATCCTTATTTGCTTTTTCTAACGAAAATTGGCAAAGAAAAAATTCAGAAATTAAATACTTATTAGATTTGATGTATGAAGCATTAGATGAAAATATCAAACTATTTAAAAATAAAAACATTAGAGTCAAACATATAGGAAGATTGTATAGATTGCCAGAAAAAATTCAAGAAAAAATTCAGAAAGCTATAGACTCTACTAAAAATAACACTGCAATGAATCTAAATATTGTATTCGATTTTGGAGGAAGGGAAGAAATACTTGATGCAGTAAAAAAAATCCTAGAAACAAATGCAACCACTAATGAAGTTAACCAAGAATTTTTTGAAAAATACTTATATTCTGGTGAATTGCCAGACGTAGATCTTGTGATCAGAACTTCAGGAGAAATGCGTTTGAGTAATTTTTTCCTCTGGAAGGCTCATTATGCTGAATTTTATTCCACTAAAGTAAAATGGCCAGATTTTGATTATACAGAAATGCAAAATGCATTATTAGATTATAGTGAAAGACACAGACGTTATGGAAAAACAACATCTTGATTTTTTTAAAAGGTTTTTCTAATGAATGAAAAATTGATTCAAAGGAGCCTCACAACAATCATCGGTGTACCAATAGTCATTTTTATAATTTGGATCAACTCTTACAAAGGTGTTCCATTACTCATGATTTTTACTTCTATAATCGCCTCTTTTGCCACATATGAAATTTGCCAAATGGCAAAAAAAGAAAACATCTCTGTAAATACTATTTTTACTAGTACTTGGGCAGCAATATTAATTTTCTCAGCAACTGGAATTCATGCCAACATCAATTTAAATATTATATACCTGTGGGTCTTAGGAAAAACTTCTTTATTTTTACTTGTATTTAGTATTAACAGGTTACACAGAAAAAGCAGAACTCTATTTTGGATTATTTCAATTTGTGTGCCGTTTTATGTAAGTGGATTATTGTCGTTTGCACCCATAATTAGAAATATGGAACAAAATGGATTTGAATGGCTTCTACTAATATTTTTATCTACAACAATCGGAGACTCATTTGGACTAATTTTTGGAAAACTTTTTGGAAAAAAAATGTTGGCTCCTTTTTTAAGCCCAACAAAAACTTGGGAAGGATCGATAGCAAATCTTATAGGATCGATTGCAACTACTGCAATATTTTATCAATTAGCAATTTCAAATGACTTTTACTGGATCAGTATAATCAAAATTCTTATCCTAGGTGTAAGCATCAGTGTTTTTGGACAAATTGGAGACTTAATGGAGTCAAGAATCAAAAGGCTTTTAAATACAAAAAACTCAAGTAATTTAATCCCAGGTCACGGCGGAGTGCTAGATAGAATTGATTCAATTGTTTTTAACCTACCTTTAGTGTATTATTTTATTAAATGGTTATAGAAAAAAAAGGTTTAGCTATTCTTGGGTCAACAGGTTCTATTGGTAGACAAACCCTCGATGTGGTGAGATCATTTCCAAATAATTTCAGAATTATAGGACTAGCTGGAAATAACAACATCACTTGTCTTGAAAATCAAATTAAAGAATTCAATCCTAAATTAATTTCATTCAACTCTCATTCTCGAGATAACCATTTATTGAGCCCTTATGAATATACCAATTCCACAATGGAAAATATGGTTAAAGACCCAGAAGTAGATCTTGTTATTGCTGCCACAAACGGTTGTTCTAGCTTAAAACCAATAATTGAAGCAATAAATGCAAAAAAAGATATTGGACTTGCAAATAAAGAATCAATAGTTATGGCAGGAAATTTGATTTCCCAATTAGCTCATAAAAATAATATTAACATTTATCCTCTTGATAGTGAACCGAATGCAATTTGGCAATGTATACGAGGGGAAGATTCTGGAATACATAAATTAATATTAACAGCATCTGGTGGTGCAGTAAGAAATCATAAAACTACTGCCTACGCTA
>Ga0114996_10003247_pt1 | contig 20346 bp, 14 predicted proteins | sample ArcticOcean_MG_C_4_FD_87039 | JGI IMG/M metagenome (GOLD analysis project Ga0114996, IMG submission 87039) | Marine microbial communities from western Arctic Ocean - ArcticOcean_MG_CB4_134 | ecosystem: Environmental > Aquatic > Marine > Oceanic | place: Arctic Ocean: Canada Basin | collected...
GAGACGGCGAAAGCATCGCCAACGCCCTCAGCGTATCCAACAGGTTTCCTCCCATGGTGCTGCAAATGATCGCCATCGGTGAACGAACCGGCGAGGTCGAGAGCATGCTCGACAAAGTCGCCGCGTCGTACGAATTACAGGCCGACACCACCATCAGTCGTCTTATGGTGCTGCTGGAGCCCTTCTTGATTCTGTTCTTGGGGGGTATGGTCGCTGCCATCGTGTTCGCGATCATCTTGCCGATGCTGGAAATGAACAATGCATTGAGGGGCAATCGATGATCCGACTCTTGCCCATCGCCGGTTTCGGACTGCTCTTGGATCAGCTGACCAAAGATGCGGCTGTCTGTCTTGGAACGGCACTGCTGATCGACAAAGTCCTTTGGCTCACGCTGTTGCTGGGCGTTGTCTTGCTGGGTCTGACGATCGCATTCCGCCATCGATGCGGATGGACGCCACTGGTATTTGTGGCGACCGGCGTGTTCGGCACCGTACTCGATCTTACATTGCACCACGCCTTGGTGATCCCGTGGCACTTCGCCAGTGTCGGAATCAGCGTTGGCTTGGTGTTTCTACTCATTGGCCTAATAATTTTGGGCCGAAGTCTATTCATCGCTCACAAGGGAGGAAAGCAGATGAAAGCCCGTATAGAGAACGTGCGTCCGTTGGAGAACGCACCCCATGGTATGACCCTCATCGAAATCTTGGTCGTGATCACCATCATCGGCATCGTGATTACAGTCGTGGCTGTCGGTGTCGTAGGGTGGCTCAGTGATGCAAAGGTCGAGACGTCACGAACACAAGTGGAAAAGATCGCGTCTGCAGTCATGCAGTACACCAACATGAAGAACGAGTTGCCCACCGATCTCAAAGTCCTCGTCGAACGAAAGTACATTTCGAACAAACAAACGAAAGATCCATGGCGAAACGATCTGAACTACCAGCCCGGCAACAGCAACGACCTCGACGACTTCATCCTGTGCTCCAATGGAGAGGATGGTAGCGAGGGAACCGAAGACGACATTTGCTGGGGAGACGACGACGAATAGGACCGTCCCGGTACTGCGAAACCGTGCGCCTAACGGAATGACGCTGGTGGAGTTGTTGGTGGTGCTGATTCTGATGGCCATCGTGCTGACGGTGGGGGTGTTCGCCGTTGGCCGCATGAAATCGGCTGATCTAAATGCCGCAGGTACAGAACTGGGCGCTGGCGTCCATTATGCCTTCAATCTGTCGAGCGTAAACAACTCGATGTACGCACTCTACCTGGACCTGGACGGAGGCAGTTACTGGGTTGGCGAAGTTCCGCAAGAGAATGAATGTGACCGATTGCTGCTCAGTCTGGATGGTAGTGACGATGAGCAGATCGTCAAACGCTTCGGTGACAAAGAAGACGACGATGACACTCCTCAACCCTTCGCGGGTCTGGCAACCACAGGGGGACCCAACCCATCATCTGGCAGTCAAGGAGCCAATCTCGCAGAGTCCACGTCATTTCGTAACCGCTCATTCATGGATCAGTTGAGCCCAGAGGTTCGTGAAGCTGCCGCTGAAGAAGCGCGCAACGCCGGTCTGGCCGTCAACGAAGATACTCCAGGTACCGAGCGACCCACCAAACGGGTTCGGAAAAACCGCCTGGCCAAGGCCAGAACGCTGCCAAAAGGGGTACGAATCGCCAGAGTGGTTCTGCGAGAAAACGGCGATCCCATTGATGAAGGTACGGTGCCCATACTGATTTACCCGCACGGCTTTCTTCAACGGGCGCTCATTTACCTGGAGGCCGGGAGCGAAGACGATCCCGAAGAGATCACACTGGAACTCATGAGCTACCAAGGACGCGCCATCATGCATGGCAAAGCGCTGGATCCCTCGCTATTCGCAGAGGAACTTCTGTAATGAAACGACCGTTTCAGAATCATCCATCCGGCTTGTCACTTCTGGAAGTGATGATCGCGGTGGCCATTTTGGCGATCTCCCTGTCTGTCATTACAGGCATCTTCGTCCAGGGCGGCATGTACATGGCCAAGCAGCCCAAAGAATTCCAGGCCGCGCTTCTGATCCGCGGTGCTGTGCTCGACGTGGAAGACAAGTATCGAATCGATGGTTTTCCCGACAATGAACTGGAAGAAAACCTGGAATGCGAAACCCCATCCGAAGTGGAAGAGATCGGATACTCCTGTAAGTACGACATCGAAAAGCTCGATTTTGACGTCACCGAACTCCACGAAATGGCCCAAAGCACACTCCAGTGGCTCCAAGAGCAGGTGGGAGGGCAGGGAAACCTGCTGTTGGCGTTCCAGATGTTGTCATTCCTCTATGTCCAAGGCGAGGTCCCGATCAGTCCGCTCTGCCCAGCCACACCGTCCCAATTCTTGAGCATGTGCAACATCAGTCCGGAGCGTATTTCGGCCAACATCATTTCAATGGTGAGCTTCTTCCCTCAAGTCATCATGCAAGCCGCAGAACGTACTCGAAAACTCCGTGTCCGAATTTATCATGAAGACGGAAAAGAACCCCTCATCGAGGTGGAAACGTTCATCGTCAGCGTTCCAAAGTCCGCCCAACTCTTGCAACAAGAAGGGCTGGTGCAGGATCCGACGGCCACGCCCCTCCCCACGCCGAGCCCCGGAAAGCCGGCGAGCAAGGGGGCTAGCAAATGAAACGAGGGTTCACGCTCATCGAGGTCTTGGTCGCCATCTTTGTGTTGGCACTACTCTCATCGCTGATCACGGGCGCGACGATGTCGATCATGAACACCGAACGGGACTTAGACGACCTGGTGGACATTCACCGAACCGCTCGTGTGGCCATGGATCGCATGTCCAAAGACATCAGCCAGTCTTTTTTGTCGCTCAACCGTAGTGAAGAAGAGCGCACAAAGACCGTATTCATCGGAGAGAGAGACCGAATTCTGTTCGCGTACGTAGGCAATATCCCTGTGCACGCGAACTCCATGGAAACCGATCAGGGTGTGGTCGAGTACACCATTGGCGGTAGCCGTGATGATCGGGGGGGCCGAATGCTCATCCGACGCTTCAAGCCCTTCATCGATGACGACGCTGACTCAGGTGGCTCCCGATCCGTCATCGCCCAGCACGTTAAAGCTCTACGCTTCGAGTACTTCAACCCCGACGATCATGGTGGTGATTGGGAGTCGGAATGGAAAGCGGACGATCCAACGACCAACATTGAACCGGGCTACAAACTCCCTCCGCGGGTGCGTATTTACCTCGACCTTCTCGACAACGAGGAGATCACTCACTCGTTTGTGACCCAAACGTCCATCTATATGCAGCATCCACTGATCTTCGGTAATCCGACCAACAAGAAGGCTTTGGAGCATGAACTCAAGAAAGAGGCAGGCAAACCTCGAATTCCAAGTCTCTTGGGTATTCTAGGCATCTCTCCCACGACCACCACAAAGCCAGGTACGGGAGGCCGCTAATGAATCGCTCGAAACAAGCCTGGCAAGCGGTCCGCGAAGAGTTGCGCGCGGGCCCCATCGATTCGCAGCGGGGCGTGGCCTTCGTGTTGGTGCTGCTCGCCATCGGGATCCTCATCCCGTTCACGTCTTCGTTTCTCTACAAAGCCGATATTCATCTGACCATCTCCACCAACATGAAGGAGGAAACGGTCGCCTATTACCACGCACGCTCGGCCATGGAGGTCGCACGCTTGGTGATCAAGAGTCAAAACGAATTCGACAACATGAAGAAAATGCTCGCCGGCATGATCCCCAACTTCGACAAACAGAACATCGAGCTATGGACCTTTGCCTGTGAGTTCGCGAAAGCATTTTGCACAGGCAAGCTCAAGTTGTTGGACAAAGAGTTTTTCAACTTCACGGGCATGCAAGGTGTCGGCCTGGAACGGGGTGGCATGTGTGATTGCAAAGCGCTTCCCGAAGATGGGCGGGTGAACATCAACCGCGTGGATTCAGCCCAAGAAAAACAACAACTCTTCATGGATCTGTACACCACTTTCATGCATTACCGAGATGAAGGGCCGACCGATCCCCGAGAGCTCGATCGGGAGGTCGCCGAGATGGTTGGTAACATCATCGACGCGGCGGACAGCGATGACGAGCGAACTCAACTGGTCATGGGCAAGTTCCAGAGTTCGGGCGCAGAGAATCAGAACAAGACCACGGGAAAGAAACCCAAGAATGCCAAGTTCGACACGCTAGCAGAGCTCAAACTAGTGGCGAATCTGGATCCTACGTTGTATTGCAAAGCCGCCAATGAGCTCACCCCCTACTCCACCAAGAAACTGAACGTCAACACAGCCGAGCTCCACGTTCTTCGTCGTCTGGTGTGTGAACACACGACCAACGCAGAAGAAGCATGCTATGGACTGGGGAGTACAGTTGGGCTCCCAGCGGTGGACCACGCGATGTTCTGCATCGACATCTGTCGTTCGGTGCGCCAAAAGCTCATGAGCCCCGGATTCGGCAACGTCGGGGAGTTCTTGTCCGTCTTTGACCGGCTCCCGGCAGAGTGGCTGCCTCGACCTGTCCTGGACAAAAACGCGCTCAGTCAGAAGATTGGGGTAAACTCCAAAGTCATCCGAGTCGAAACCCTCGGAGGTCATTTCCAGACCTTCAAAGGATTAACCGCTGTCATCGACACCGGTACCGGCAATTACGTGTATTGGCGGGAGTATTAAGAAAAAACCATGCATCCAACGCATAACCACAAGCAGGATTCGTAGTCATGGCCCACACAATTATTGGTCTGGATATTGGTTCCTACAGCGTCAAAGTGTCCACGGTGTCGGCCTCGTTCCGTACACTCCAGTGGACTAATTTTCGCGAATACGTCATTCCGCATGGCGAACGGGATCGCCCCGAACGGGCGGCGGACGAAGCCCTACAAAAAGTGGCTGAAGCGGCCCGGGAACTGAACCCAATGGCCGTCACTGCCATAGGCGCTGACCGCGTGATGACACGCTTCGTAGCCCTGCCCTTTTCGGACCGGAAACGCATTGATTCAGTGCTCGGATTCGAACTCGAAGGCCAACTTCCGTATGGGGTAGACGACTTTTTGTACGCCTACGAACGTCTCCCTTCGGTCGAAGAGAACCACTCGACGGTCTTTGCCGCTGCGGTTACGCGACAGCACATGGGAGCCCATCTGGAAAAACTGAGCGAGCTCGGGCTCGATCCTCGGGTCGTGACGATCAACGCTGCAGCCTATCTCAATCTCGGCGCTCACATTCAAGCCGGCGAGTGTACCGCCTTGATTGATATCGGCCATCACACCTCAGACATCTGCATCATGCTCGATGGCGAATTGGTCCTGGCTCGCTCGGTCGGACGTGCTGGATTGGGCGTCACACAGGCCATCGCAGAGCGCTTGGAACTCTCGTTTGAAGAGGCTGAAGAGCTCAAGCACACAGAAGGACGCTTACCCGGACCGGATTCAGGGCAAGATGTGCCCATCGTGGGCGCAGCCGTCGAAGCGTTATCACCTTTGTTGGTGGCCATTCGACAATCCATCCGCGCTCAAGCCGAGCGTACGCAACGCTCCGTAGACAGCATTTTCCTCACGGGTGGAACCAGCCGGTTGGTTAACATACGCCACTGGTTGCAAGCGGAATTGGGCGTGACGGTCAACAATGTCAGCCTAAGCACGATGCCCTTCTGTAAAGTGAATCAGCCCGATCACGACCTTGATGGGGCCGCCGTGAGCCTGGGATTGGCGCTCATGCCAACCCGCGAAGCACAGCGCACAGAGAACTTGAACTTTCGGCGCGGACAATACGGCTACGAGGGAGACTTCAAATTCCTACGCGACAAGATGAAGACGCTGATCGCGATGGCGGCAGTACTCCTCATCGCTGGGCTCAGTTGGGCCTATGTGCTCAATGCACGCTTGGAAAAGAAGTTGGTGAATCAGCGGGCCCTCTTATCCGACTTCACCGGTGAACATCTCGGCAAAGCCAGCAAGAACTTCAAGAAAACCGTAGAGCGACTCAAACGTCCCCAGCAAACCCAAAAGGGAGAAACCGGTTTTCCACCCATGTCGGCTATCGCCGTTTTGGACACGATCACTCGGATCCAGGACGAAATGAATCGAGAGGCGGAAGTCGCGACGGCCGGTGGTCCGACGGGTCGTCAGACGCCGAGAGCAAACCCCATTCGAAATCGCATGGAAGACCGACGGGTACGATCACGCCCTGGGATTTCCAATCGAATCGGAAACCCCAGGGGTGGCCTAACACCACTGGGCGTCCCGAGCGCCCCTACCGGTCGCCCCAGCACCGTTCGAAAAGAGACACCAACAGCGCCTTTGGACCTCAAGAAAGAATGGAAGTCCTCCCGTGCGACCACAGACAAGAGCGGAGGAGATGATGACGCTGGCGATCCGGAAGGGACCGAAGAAGACAGTGGGCCCAGTGCCGCCGCACAAGCCAAGAAAATTGAACTCCGCGCGATGAACATTGATGTGTTTGGTTCCACGAATGTTGTCGCGGAAACCCATCCATCCAACCCCGAGGGCCAGGAAGACTTCCGCAAGCGACTCAACAAGATTGAATGTTTCACCGATGCCAAGCTGCATGATCAGGGAACAGTCAACGACGATCGTCATCCAGGTTGGAGGAAGTTCAAAGTCACCTTCCGTATAAAATGTCCTTCGCCCAAAGGCAGCAACGGCAAAGACCGAAAGGAGTCCGACCGATGATTGGCCTCATAGCGGGTTGGATGGACCAACTCAATAAACGCGAACGGACCATGGTCATGACATTGCTCGGTATTGTTGTGACGGGAGCTTTGGTATGGGTCATTTTTTCCGTGCGGGGAGGATTGCGCGACAAGGAGAATCGAATCCGGAAAAACAACCGGGATCTGGCGCAAATTGGGCGCTTGGCGCCGGACTACATTGCGGTTCGTAACGCAGCGACCGATCGCGACCAACGCATCCGTTCAAACCCCAACGGTGAGAGCCCACACATTCCCATCCTCAAAATCGCCCAGAAAACGTCGGTGCATTATCGAAAGGCTGGTTTCAACAACAGTGGAGAAGAGACGGGCAGTCTCGACAAGATCTTGCTACCCACAGGCGATCTCGATCGCCGGCCCATCGGCGGTCGTCGACGCACCAAGAGCGGACCGCTCTTGTACCGAATCAACAAGCAACTCAAGATGAGTGCGGTCTATGTGAAAACGGCCGATTTGTATCCTTTCTTTGGGGCATTGGAGAAACTCGATGATTTAGTGTTCATCTCCCGGCTCAAAATGGACCGCTGGTCTCAGGACCCTGACTTTGTCAAAGTCGACATGATGATGGCATCTACGCTGCGATACGTGGAGGAGTAAACAACGATGCGACCTCTACTGAAATACACCGGATACAGCCTCTTCTTCGTCGTCATGCTTGGCTTGTTTCTTATGCTCACGTTCCCAGCGGACCAAGTCCGACAGTACGCAGAACGGCAGCTGTCGAAACAAATGGGGGGAACGGTCCGAATCGCAAAACTGGATCTGAGCCTGACCGGAGACATCACGTTGGAAGGAATTCAGATCGTTTTGCCCATGCCGGAAGAGAAACCGGATGACCACATGGGCCCAAACCGGCGGAGCTCCGGGCCAGGTGCCCCGAGTGAACCGGAAACGCCCCAAGACAACGAAGGTGATGCGGAAGAAAACAACACACGCCGCAAGAATTCATCCATGCTCTTGCACGCAGACAAACTCCAAATCGATTGGAATCCACTAGGAATCGCGCTGGGCAACCCGGTCAACATGGTCATCAACGGCGAGATTCAAAACGGAACCGTCAGTAACCTGCGTGTCACTCAGGTGGACGGCGGGTGGCATATTCGGGTGGATCAAATCCAGGGCATAAACCTGACTCCGACAGGCCTCCTGAAACGATTAACCGGCATCGACATCTGGACTACGCTCTCGTCTGGCAAAGATCTGGACTTTATCTGGCGTGGTTCCGTAGCCAATAGCGAAGGGGCCATCGCCTTCAAATTGACCGACACACTGATCCCACACATCGTGATCAAAGATCCCAAGAACCCCGCCCGATGGGCCGAGGCGTTTGATGTGGGGGTGGGCGATCTCACGCTTCAAATGTCATTGGAAAAACAATCCAAGCCATCACGTCGACGAGGCAACACATCGGACCGCCCGGAAAATCGACTGACGATCGAGGATCTGAAGACACGGGGCGAGCATCTTCTGCTCAACATGGACGGTGGACAAAAACACACCATCCGATTCGTGGGCCCAGAGACGAGCCAAGGGTTGGTGGACATTAAGTTCGTGTTTTCGTTCACCAAGGCGTTCTACGAGTGGAAAGGGACGGGGGTTCGTGAAGACGGCTCGACGGTCGCCAACGCCACCCAGATTGGTCTCAAATACATCCTGGAGGGACCACAGAGCCCCCTGGCTCGAGGGCGGGTTGGACAAAAACAGACCGGATATCGTTACGGCTACCACTGCACAGGCATGCTTCGCGATCTACAATGCCGTCCCGAGAAGCCTAGTCGTGCCATTCTACAAAAAATGGGAACGGGAACTCCCACTTCGGGCAAGCGCCCATCCGCGGGTAGACCGTCTAACATCAACAACGGGTCCAAACCCTTTAAGAGGCCCAGTGTCGCACCTACCTCCCCCCGACCGACCGCTACAGATCGTCTTCGCAATGGACGGACGAAAACCACAGGGAATGGCCGAAAGAGAAAGTCTCGACTCGTTGAACCGGCGCGCCCATCCAACGGCGTGTCGACGGGACGAATTTCGCGCAAACCCATCCCCAAAGGGAATGAGCTAGGTGAAGACGACCTGGATCCTGTGCCGTTGGAGCCCTCGGTACCCTCGCCGGGAGATCGAGTTCTGGAGCCGTCCGCCGAAGAAAGCGACGACGAGGAGAGCGAAGAAGAAGAGGAGGAGGACGAACTCGACGAGCTCGCCGACGAAGACGAGGAAGAAGACGAAGAAGAAGACGAAGAAGAAGAAGACGAGTAGAGAAGCCGGCTCTCCGACTCTCCCGAGTGAGAAATGCGAGGTCAGTCAACCACGCACACTTTGTTCACCCCTGTGATAATCCGACACGCGTTGTACCCACTGGGGCAATCATCCGCGCTGGTGCACTTCTGCGTGCAAATGGACATGTAGACCTCATCCGGATGGTACGTCATGTTGAACTTTTGGCAGGTAAACTGCTTCCCACCACCATCCTCATCGCTGCATTGGCTACCGGGTCCGCAGTCGCACCGTTTGGTGCAAAACTTGAAGCCTGCAACCTCACCCGAACTGTGGCAGAACCCGTACAGACAGTCGTCATCCGTCTCGCAGGGTTCGCTGTGGAGGAGACCCGCTGGGTTGGACACCGCTTGCGAAAGTTTACAGTCTTTGCTGTTGGAGGACCCATTGGGCTCTTCTGTCTCACAGCCCACAAGCGCCAAAAGTACGACCAAAACCAGACAAAACGCCTGGCCCAAAAGAATCGATTGGAAATCACGTGACATCATGTTCATGAAGCGCAGAATAAGGAACTCATGAACGAGCGTCAAACTCAGGCAGACCGTGAGCCGCTCATTCGCGTTTTTTGCGCACTACTCCTGGAGTCCACGACCGTGTCCTCCCTTCACAACGCGTTGCTCCCAATCCAGAAACAAATGTCCGGTTTTCGCTGGACCGAGCCAAAGCGGTGGCACATCACCCTTCGTTTCTACGGAAATCTGAGTCGTGGGCTCGCTCAGGCCGTTGCCGACGCCATAGCTACCCTGCCCCATGCGTCCATTCCCATAACTTTGCGCGGCATTGGAGTCTTTCCAAATTCCCAAAAAGGGCGTGTTGCTTGGGTGGGTGTCCACGATTCAGGCACGGCTCTACAGACGCTTTATCGTACGGTGGAAGACATCTCTTCTGACCTAGGAATCCCTGGCGGGGATCGACCTTTTCGTCCTCATCTCACCATCGGGCGCGCACAAAGAGGCCACCACCCACAGATTCCGGGAGACATTCTTGGCACCCATTCACCCCTCATCAACACAGCGCTGAATCAACTCGTCTTGTTACATAGTGAACCGCGGCCTACTGGACCGGTGTATACGCGCATCGAACCCATGAATGGCCCACACTCGCTTTGCTCATGATTTGACCAGAACACAGTGGCACCAACCCTTGTTCACCCTGGTGGAGCATGGTACTCAGGCAGACAACGACGCGGGCACTAAATGAACAAACACCTCCGAAAGAGAATCATTTGGGGATCGGTCCTGGTCGCCGCCGTCCTGCTGAGCCTCATCGGCATACGCCGACTGTGGCAATTGGGTGTGGCTGCCGACGTACAGGAATATACACCTGCTGATATCGACGCGATGCTTTGGCTTCCTCGTGTCGACCAAGCGATGGAGAATCTGCTCCAGTTCACCCGTGGCGTCAAAGAAACCGAACAGCTCCGCCAATTCCTTAAACCGGAAACCGGAATCGACATTGCCGATCCCGAGGGACTCCGGAAAGTGGGCGTGGATCCAGAGGCTGGCTTGGTCTTGTTCAGCCGAAATGGAAACTTGACCCTACTCTTTGGCGTCGAAGACGACGAAGCATTCTCAGCTGCGCTCATCGCAAAATTCGTCAATACGGGCCACCGTGTAGAACCGGTAGAATCGGCGACAAATACTGCGATCATGTACCGCGTTCCCAGCACAAACGACGGGAACAAAACCATCGCCGCGTTTGGAGCACACAGCGGTCTCATGGCGCTGGTATATCGTGGGCGAGGCGAAGACCCCTTGAGCGCGATCGAGGACATCCTAAAACCGGCTGGGGATCAGAGTTTTTTCAAGACCGACCGGTTCCGTGAAATGGTCCGGCGGGTGGGCGATGATGGGCCTTTGTTGTACGCGGATGGCGTCACATTTGCGCGGAACAAAGACGGCAAACCCCGCATGTCATGGTTGGAACGGTTGCCGCTCACCCCCCTCGTTCGAACCCTTATCGAGGGCCGAATCGCCGGGTACTTATCCCGGGTATCGTATGTCGCTGCGCGCCTGGACATGAACAGTTGTGCCGCCAACGTTCGGAGTGTGCTTCGGGTCAAAGAGGGTGCTTCGCTGATCCCCAAAAACTGGATGCTCAATGAAGACTCGCCGACTCCCGCATTTGGCGATCTGCTGCCACGAGATACGGTGTTAATGGTGCGACTCGGCATACAAGTGGAGCGGATATCGTCCATTCTCCTCCAGATTGGTCGTTTGGGCTCGGGATTGGGAGGTCTGGGAAGTGCGCTGGGGTTCGGTGACCAAGGAAGAGATCCGATCGCGACCCTCTTGGGAAAGCATGTCCATAGCGATCTGGCCGATCGGCACATTGTACGGGATCTCGCCAATCACCTGACAGGACACGTCGCCGTGGCCGTTACGGGCATGGACTCGAGGGCGACCATCCGCGACATCGTTGACGCACGTAAGAACCCGGTGCCGGCTGTCAATGCGCTTGGTTTGGTGCTGATGATGGAGTCGCACAATGCCACGAAACTTGTGGATGTGTGGTGGCCCAAGCGCTCCATCCTCAAACAATTGGGATACACAGTCGAGCGGACCAACTTGAGCGATGCGACGAGCATCCAGATTGAACGAGGGTGCGCCAGCAAGAAGCGTCGATGTGAACGCTACGGCGTCCTTCAAGTGGGCAAAATACTGATGCTCACTACTGGACACGACACCATGAAACGCCTCCACGATGTACTCCAGACCAAAGTAAGTAGTCTGAGAACACGAACACGGGAAGACCTTGCACGCTCCGTGTTGGAAAAAGACAACATGTTGGCCGGCGCCTATTTGTCCTTTGACGGATTGCTTGCTGCCGTTCGAAACCGAAATATACCGGGCGGCTTCAAACGTTATCTGAGTCAATTTTACGAAGTGGCTTTCACCCTCGATCTGACTGGCGGAGACGCGGACAGTCAGTTGTTGCTCACGAGGTAAGCATGCCCCTTCGAAAACTCATCCACTTGGTCATTCAAAACATTGCGCGTTCCAAAAAGAACTTCATCTTTTCGTCCATCGGCATCATCGTAGGGATCTCGGCACTCACCTTCTTCGTCGCGTTGTCGGAAGGCATCCGCGAGCGGGTTGTCAATCGAATCTACCCCATCGACCAGCTCGAAGTGGAGCCCATTGGGGGGGCGTCCACAAACCCAGAAGACGACGCGGAGGACAGTGGATTTGCAGGCGCTCTAATGGGTCACTCGCGCGCACTCAACGCGACCGCTATTCAACAACTCAAGAACACTGAAGATGTTGCTGAAGTCTTTCCGAAAATGCGTGCGCGCTTTCCAGCCAAGGTGGAAACGGGAATCATCGACAGACGTATGGCTGCGGAAGGATTTCTGGAAGGTTTGTATCCCAATCCATCGGTATCCAATGAAATGAAAATGTACGAGGAGAGCTGTAGCACCGTCGAAGAGGACATGTGCCGACGGCGCGAAATCAGTTGCAAGAGCGACTCCGAATGCCCGCACGAAGGCATGGAATGCGCCTCCGACGGTATGTGTCGGCCACGTAGGTATTGGCAAAGTTTCGTCGACAAATCCAAGCCACAATCCTGTACGACAAACACGGACTGCGTCGATGGAACGTTTGAAGGCCAAGTCTGTGCGTACGACCGTTGGATCATTCTGAAGGGAGCCAACCGGCGGGACATCAAACCGCTTCGAGTGGCGTTGGATGCGCTACACCACGACCAATTGGACATTGAGATGTACCTCGCCGTGGCCGAAACAGGTGCCATTGATTACCAGGATGTGCTGGAGGCCGACCGCGCCGGAGCGGAAGTATGGACGATTCAATCCGTGCTCACCCAACAAGCCCAAGAAGCCGTAGACGAATGGAATGTTGTGCATCGAGCGTTCGCCTCTGTCAAAGAAGCCGTCTCCCACGTACAGGCTCTGTCCGGCACCCTTCGCGAAGGGGTTTGCCGCGGTGCTCAGTGCTCCTTGGATGAACCGGAAGCGAAGCTCAGCCACTGGGTGTACTCCCAAATGTATGAGAATCACATCTCTGGAGACTGTCCGGTGAGCCAATACTGCGCGACCCACAATGTGCTGACACGAGCTGGGCGCTGCGAGCCGTACATGCCGGTGGCCATCAACCCACTGATGCTCGACTTCTACAACGCCAATGTGGTTAGTCAGTTGGACACACAGCCTCTGTCCAATGAATGTCTAGTGTTGGGACTCAAGGGGTATTTGTGGCTTGGGTTTTCATTTCTCCGCGAATCGCAACCCAAACGCTGGCAACGCCTTCGCTGGGCGGAAATCGTCGGTTTCTCCAACAAGGCCATGCACCTTGGCGGAACGGTACCATTGGGCTATGTGGAACGATTTAATCAATTCTACTTGGGATCCAAGGCCACGGAGTATTACGACACTGCCCTGCTTAATATCCCTCGGAATGAGGACGTCGCCAATGTCATCGAACGGGTTCAAAAACAAGGCTATGAGCTGAGCACCGGCTCCAGAGATGCGCAAAAAGCCGCTCAGATGATGTTGCTGGTCACGCTGACCTTCTTATTAATTTCACTGATCATCATCATCATCAGCGCCATGAACATTTCCCACACATTCTTGATGGTGATCTACGAGCGTCAACGTGAAATTGGCATCATGCGCGCCATTGGTGCCAGTAAATGGGACATCCGAACAATCATCTTGGGAGAGAGCTGCTGCATTGGGCTGGTTGCCGGGATCCTGGGCAATGGCCTGAGCTATGGGATCTCACGACTGGTCAATGGCTTAGCCGATGGTCTCCGAGAACGGTTTCCCGTCATCCCCGACGACTTCTTCATCTACGACTGGACGCTCATTGTCGGCTCCGTGGCCTTTGCATTGTGCTTTTGCCTCATTGGCGCTTGGGTGCCCGCCAACCGCGCGGCCAAATTGGATCCCGCCGTCGTGCTCACCTGAGCCTAATGACCACAGAGCGATTCATCGTGATTTATTGGACCCAACGACTCGTGTCGAATCGCCCTTTTCTGGTGACGATGATGCTTTGTGGTGTCGGTCTCTGGATCGCCCATGGGTGGGCCATGCTTCGTTACCCACTTGGAAATGACCCCGCCATCTTCCAATACCACGGATGGGCCCTGACGGTCGGTGAGGTCCCGTATCGGGATGCGCTCGAATTCAACTCACCGGGGATCATCTTTCTTCATTGGATCGTAGGCGTTCTTATGGGCTTCTCGGATCGCGTATTTCTCCTCTTCACGCTCTTTGTGAGCACAGTCGCTGCATGGGGCCCACTGGTTGAAAAGCACCTCAAACGAAACCCAAGCGCATGGTTGGCGGCCATGGTCACTACGCTGTGGGCCTATGGCGCGATTACGCCGTGGGACCGTGGACAACGCGAACTCTTTCAAGGGATCTTTCTACTCTCGACTTTCGGGCTCGGCGTGTGGATTCAAGAGAGCATCAAGGATCGTGTTCGTCGTGGGGTCCTGCTGGGGATGGGGTGCCTCTTGGGAGCCGCCGTCACCATCAAGATCACCATCGCCGTGCTCCTCGTTCCACTCGTGGTTGTGTGGTTCGCAGCCGAACGACTCTGGAACCAACGGCCTCTCAAACAATGCTTCGCCACCGCCGGATGGATCATGCTGGGTGTGGGGTTTCCAGTGGCGGCCATCCTCCTGTGGGTTCAGACCATCGGAGCGTGGGATGGATTTTGGCAGACGCAATGGCAATACCTGCCCATCCACCGAGGCCAAATTGGTGTTTCGCTTCCCAACGCCATGTCCCATACACTCCCTTGGATCGTGCTGCTGGTCGGTGCCTCCGCGCTGGGAATCGCGTTCATTCGGCGCTCCGACAAGCCGCTTTCATTGCTCGTCCTCGGAACCGCGCTGGTCGGCTTGGTGGCCCTGTACCTGCTTCAGGGCAAAGGCTGGACCTATCATCTGCACATCGCCCTTCCGCTGTTGGGGCTCACCGTAGGCCTCGTCGTTCACCATGGCTTGCCGGCCAGTGGAACCCTAGCCCGTCTCATTCCGTGGCTCGGTTCAATCGCGGTGTTGATCGTCGTTGCCGGAAATACACACTACGATCATGGTAATGGGCTGGTGCGGGGCGAACACGTCGGGAACCACTGGAATTATTCATCCCACCAACAGGTCGCGACGTTACTTCAATCGGAAGGTGCGCCCAGCGACCGGGTGTTGGTGAACAATGATGAACAGCAATTGCTCGCCATGGCACAACGACGGTCGGCGACGTCGTGCATGTATGGGTTCTTGTGCAGTGAGTCCCAGCCCGATCCTTTCCTGGCCTCGCTCGGACTCCAAAGAGCCGCCCAGGTCAATGATCGTGCGCCAAGCTGGGTGGTTTGGAACGACCAGCCGTATCAACCAGCGCTCGACGAGCTATCCGCCAATCCCCTCATTGAAGCGTGGATTACTCGCCGGTGTTCGCTCCGTACAACCATTCCACCCTACCGCGTCTGGCGATGTGCTGAGCTGCCCTAACCCGGACAACCCGGTGCGCCTGTTGGGCCACCAAAGGGGCCGAAACACTTCACGCAAATGTACCCGTTGTTGCAGTTCGCCTGGACCATTGTGATCTTGAAGGGGATCTTCAAACAGTCCGACAAACATACGCCAACGTAGGGATCGCCGAAGACGGGGTATGCCATGCAAGGGCTTCCTTTAAAGTTCGGATCTTGCATTTCATCGGGAACACAGACTTTGTCCTTGTGATCGCCTTTGCACTTCTTCACATTCTTTTGTTTCTCGGTTGGGACCAAGCTTGTGTCCACGCAATGGGCCGTTCCTCCACAGCATTCCGGAAAAATTGGGGCGCCACATTCGCCTTCTGGCGGACCATCGTCACAGCGCTGATCACAGGCTCCAGTGGACTCACCCGTAAAAGGATCACAGCACGGTGTACAACGCTCATCCAACGCACAGATGTCTTGCGGCAGGTACCCTTCTTTCTCTGCCACGGCTGGGATACAAGTGGACAGACAACGCCCTTCCGTGCCACTCACCGACGTGCAAGTCGCGGGCGGAATCAACCCACCGGTGGCAATCATCGAATCGGGGACACACAATCCGGTACCATTGTCACAACCGGCCAGCATGGCGTGGTTTTCTTCCGGTACCGCCACCTTGGGCAGGCAATGTGCACCCGCGCAGCATGGGGCTAATCCGGGAGGCACGGGAATGGGCTGAGTGGGCGGATTCTCACACGGATCCACCGGCTCCGCCGGAGGGGCGGGCGATGCTTTATCCGCAAGGCCATCGCACTGAATGGGCGCTCCGCAGATCCCGGTGTCTTCGTTGGTCAGCGGGTCAATGCACGGTGTACAGCGCTCGTGAGAAGCGCACACATCTTGGGGCAAGAACGACGCGTATTGAGCCACCCGGGGTATACAGGTCGACACGCAACGGCCGTCGGCCCCGCCCAGTGACGCGCAGGGCATCGGCGAATATCCGGCCTTCTGGTCCAGGCTGAGCAGCACCTCCTCGGGAACACACGCGCTCCCATCGTCACAGGTGGCCACTTGCGATTGGAGACCTGGCGGTACGATGTCCATGGACAAACACCGTGCTGGACCCGCGTCACAACACGTCGGCAGCGACAAAATGTTGCCCATGTCTGGGCACCCCGGGTCGGCGTCCGGTGGCTCCGAGTCGGCGTCCGGACATTCCACTGCGCCCGAACAAACCCCTGTTTCTTCGTTGGTAAAAGGATCGATACAAGGCGTACAGCGCTCGGTTTCGGTACACACATCTTGCGGCAAGACGGCCATTAGAGCCCCAACGCGCGGAACACACACCGACACGCATCCTCCGGGAGCGTTCCCGATAGACGTGCATGTTCTCGGCGTATAGGTCCCATGCTCTTTCATGCTCATGAGCACGGTATCGGGTACGCACGAACCTCCTTGAAGACACTCGGCCAGCTCGCCCTGCAGCCCCTCTGGGATCAAGTCCTGCGGAAGACATCGTGCCGGTGCCAAGTCGCAACAGGCCGGCAACGTGTCCATCCCGGTGGACAGTGAACAACCTGCGGACTCCTTGCCGGGATCAGTAGACACATCGGAGACAAAGATACCGATATCATCGACTGAATCGCCGAGCGCTTCACCATAAATGGTGGGATTAGCACAAGAGCACACACTGATTAAGGCCAAAGCCTGAGACAAACCGAACCCAATCATCCATTGGGATGGTCTTTTCGTTGACGCTGACATCACTCTCCTCGCTCCGCCGCACTAGACGTCGCTAAAGAGTGCTAAACCTTGTCAAATGCCCTCGTGACCTTAGCAAGACCGCGTGTCACGACAAGCGAGAAGAGCGTTCGTACTCCTACCGTACTACGCGCCAATCCGCTCTATTCAGAGTAAAGGGCTGAACAATTCGCCCGAAATGATCCATCCACAGACATGGGATTTCAGTTCGAAGGGTTGTGACCTGCGCCACGTTCGCATCAGCATCCACTTTCTCCACAATCAACAACTTCAGCATTCACTACAGCGGGAGAGATCATAATCAAGATCCAAAAAAAACACAAGCGTTCGTTTGTAAGCCAACGAACTTATTCCCATTCTGGGAGAGCCTGGTATCCTCACTCCGAAAACTAGGAGTGGCATAAAATGGTCGCTTCTGGCTGAATAGACGCTTCCGAAACCCTGAATCTGAACAAGCCGCTTCAGAAACATCTGACACCCACGACTGGAGTCAAACCAACGTGAAGACCCTGGAACGAAGCCTCACCCTTCCAGGCGTCATCGCGATCAGCATTGGCGCGATGATCGGCGGGGGACTCTTCGTTCTACCGGGCATGGCAGCGGCAAAAACAGGGACAGGGCCTTCGATTTGGTTGGCCTACCTGGTGGCGGGTCTGTGTGTTTTGCCGGCCGCTTTGTCCAAGTCTGAGTTGGCCACGGCCATGCCCACCTCCGGCGGCACATATGTCTATCTGGAACGAGCCTTTGGCCCATTGACCGGAACCATTGCTGGACTGGGACTGTGGCTTTCCCTGTTGCTGAAGAGCTCTTTTGCCCTGGTCGGATTCAGCGCTTACCTCTACCTGATCGCCCCCGAACTCGATCCCAAACTCTCCGGCCTCGTGTTGCTGGGATTGATCATAGTGATGAACATCGTGGGTGTTAAAGCGGTCAGCACGATCACCAAAGTCATCGTGGTGTCGGTAATCATCGGCCTCATCGGGCTGTGTGTGTACAGCCTCGGAAACACCTTCGATCCAGCCAACCTTCGTGATGAGACTGGTACGATGTTTAGCGATGGCGCTGGCGGATTTATTCTGGCGGTCGCTTTTGTCTACCTGTCCTTTGCGGGGGTGACCAAAGTGGCAGCCATTGCCGAGGAAGTGAAAAACCCCGGGCGCAATCTACCCCTGGGGATTCTTATTTCCCTGGGCGCAGTCACGATTGTTTATGCATTTGTCGTCTTCGTCATGATGGCAACTGTTCCCGAAATCGGTGAACCGCTGGGGACCGATGCCAGCGGCAACCCCACGTACAACCTCCACCCCGTGTATACATTTGCGCAAAAGGTCGGTGGACCGAAAATCGCCTTCGCTATCGTGATCCTTTGCATCGTCACCATGACATCCATGGCGCTGGCGGGCCTGTTGGCTTCTTCGCGCTTTCCATTTGCCATGAGTCGGGACAGCCTCGTCCCCAAAACATTCCAGTCCATCAGTCCCCGATTCATGACGCCCATTCCGGCCATTCTCGCGACGGGCCTCCTCATTGGAGTAACCATCATTTTCTTAGAGCCGGTGAAAATTGCCAAACTGACGAGCGCCTTCAAGATTCTGGTGTTCGGATCGGTGAATCTGGCTGTCATCGTTTTGAGGGAATCGAACCCACAGTGGTACAAACCGAAGTTCAAATCCCCCTTGTACCCGTGGGTGCAAATCCTCGGGATTTTGATCGCCATCGTCCTGCTCTTTTTCCTGGGTTTGGAGGGGCTGGTGGCCATAGTGTCAATCGTTGCCATCGGCGTTCTTTTCTACCTGGCGTATGGGCTGAAACACAGCAAACGGTTGGGCGAAGTCGGCAAACGGGGACGCCGCCACGATCTGCTGGCGCCCGCCAGCCAATCCCGTCACCTGGAAGCGGTGTTGCCTGGAGAGGCGTCGGTTGTGGTGCCACTGTTTGGACACGAGCGCAGTCCGGAAATTCTGGTGGAAATGGGCGCTGTGCTGGCGGACGGACGGAAACTAGAGGTGCTGGACGTGACCGAAGTACCGGACCAGACCCTCCTGGATGCGGTCCTCGATGAAGACGTACACACCACCTCTTTGCGTCGTCGTCTGCACGCCATGGCCGAAGAAGAGAAATTGGACCTGGAATTCACAACCACCGTATCTCGCGATGTGGTTCACACCATCCACCACGTCGCCAACCGACTACATTCTGACTGGGTGTGTATGGAGTGGCGCGGTCGACGACACACCACCTTCACAATTCACAATCCCATTGGATGGTTGCAAGATCACCTGCCGTGCAACCTGGCGCTGTTTAAGGACACTGGGGTCCGCTACGTGCGAAAAATCCTGGTCGTGCCCGAACCGGGACCACACGATGCATTGGTCGTCACAACCGCCGATCACATGGCCTCGCTGTACAAAGCCGAATTGTATTTTGCTCGATTCGATGATTCCGAACTCATCGATGCGGATCGGCATACCACGGATGAATACGTGCAACAGATGCGGATGCTGTGCACCGCACCAACGCACATTCATACGCTGACGGGAGCCTCCAAGCTTCAAGCGCTGGAGAAGAGCACGGCCGAGCACGATCTCATGGTCCTGGCGGCCCCGCCCAATCGGCATTTCATGGGGGTTTCCTTGGAAAACATGGAAGACCGACTCATCGCTCGGTCTGCGTGCGATGTGCTGGCGCTCAAGACCGGCATCGGCACGACACACGAGTTGGTGGAAGAAAGTCAAACCACATCAAACGACCCATCGAAAGCCCTTCGGACCGCATTGGATCTGGGTGCTTGTACCCTCAACGTGCCGATCAAACGACAGGATGAATTGTTCGCTTTCCTCGGCCAAGACATTGCGAATACATTACCGCGCTCAACTCCAGAAATGGTAACCAAGGCCCTGCTGGAACGAGAACAAATGCAAAGTACCTCGCTGGGTATGGGACTGGCGGTACCCCATGCCAATATGCCCATGGAAGGCAAGGCCCGGGTGGTCGTTGTGACATTGGAAAAACCCATCAACTACAAAGCGCCGGACAAGCAGAAAGTTGATATCATTTTTGCGGTCATCACCTCACCCAAAGAGCGACAAATTCACCTGAACATCCTGTCGGAGATCTCCCGACTGGCCCTGAACACATCGATGTTGAA
>Ga0114996_10003250_pt1 | contig 20335 bp, 17 predicted proteins | sample ArcticOcean_MG_C_4_FD_87039 | JGI IMG/M metagenome (GOLD analysis project Ga0114996, IMG submission 87039) | Marine microbial communities from western Arctic Ocean - ArcticOcean_MG_CB4_134 | ecosystem: Environmental > Aquatic > Marine > Oceanic | place: Arctic Ocean: Canada Basin | collected...
ACTTAAAACTGAAAAACTAATTAATAGAACCTTTACTGTATTTAAAAACATCTATATCTCCTCACATAATTAAAAAATAAAATTATATTTATTACTACTATAAATTATCACTAGAATGATATGAATCAATATTTTTTTATGTAAATATTTGTTACATAATTTCCTATACAAGAAAGTAAATTCTAATAGTAAGTTTTACTTCTGCAAACTAAGGGTTAATTTGAAGGTTGGAATAATAAAAAGAGCATGTAAAGCCTATACTACTATTGGCATAGCATTTGGAAAGTGGATCTCTCCATTGTTTGTTGGTCTTTATCTGCTTACCCTTCGAACTTTAAATTTTCTTTTTATGAAATTAGATTGGATATTCTTCCCTCTAAAACTTAGAAAAAAAATAGAAAAACCCATATTAATTGTAGGTAATCCAAGATCTGGAACCACATTTATCCATCGATTTTTATCAAGTAATGGGATTGGCAGTGGATCAAGACTATATCAATTGATTTTTACATCAATTACACTACAAAAAATGATTCGGCCAATACTCCCACTCCTTGAGAAGATTAGCCCTGCAAAATTTCATTCAGATGAAATACATAAAACCAGTTTAGATTCACTGGAGACTGATGACCCTTCCCTGCTCTTTAGATTTTTTGATGGATTTTTTTTATATGCCTTTATTCTATCCTGGGCCAAAGAAGATTTGCTTGATTGGTTTCAACCTACATTACGAGATAATTCAAAACGAGATTTTAATTGGCTCGAGACAATGTGGAAGCGTACCCTTATCAGCTCTAACTCAGACCGCATAATAGGGAAATTATTTTCAATTAGCGTGAATATCCCTGCATTTTTAAAGAAATTTCCTGATGCAAAGCTTCTCTATATGATTAGAGATCCACTCAATGTAATACCATCAGGACTTAGCCTGGTTACCGGTGTACTTGATAGTATGTTTGGGTTCTGGAGCTTTCCTGAAGAGAAGAAACAACATTACATTAAAAGGTTATATCAGGCGCTAGTTGAACTGCAGATACAATTTCATGATGACTGGGTAAGCGGTAGAATAGATCAATCAAAAGTGTGCATAGTTCAATTTGATCGGATGATGGGTGATTTTGATGGGCTGATGGATGAAATACTTCCATTTATTGAACATAATCCATCTGAAGCTTTTCTAAATAATATTAAATTAACAGCTGATACGCAGAGGGCATACAAGAGTAACCATAAATATGATCTACCAAAGTTTGGAATTACTGAGGAGCAAATCAGAAAGGACTGCGCTGTGATATACGAAACATTTTTATCAGATAAAATTCATATAGAAAGCTAAATGAAAATAATATTTTTTATAATTATCTCTAGTACAATGCTACTTTCACAAAGTAGTACAGAGCACCCTCGCCACGAGGCAGGAGTTGATTGGATTATTCTGCAGGACGATAGTTTTGACATATGGATCGGCTATTATGAAACTCCTAATATTACCTGGTGTCGAACGATCTCTACACTCCCATTTAGTATTGATAAGATTGCTAAAATTATTGAAGATAAGGGCAACTACTATAATATCTTTCATAGAGTATCTCAATCAAGAGTGCTGAGTGATGATACTGTGTATATCAGATATGATATGCCCTTCCCTATGTCAGATAGGGACTTCCTAGTTAAATACACAACCCTGAAGACTTCAGATATTGCCTCCTATAAATTTGAGGCTGTTAAAGAATATGATTTCCCCACATTTAGTAGTAGTATTAGATTAGAGGATGCTGCGGGTGAGTGGTATCTAAAAAAAACAGATGGCTCATCTACCAAGGTGGTATACACATGGAATGGAGATTTAGGTGGAAGTTTTCCATCCTATGCATTGACCAGAGCATGGGATAAACAGGGAAATGAAATGATAAATTGGCTCGAGGAGTCATTAGAAGAACTTTATAAGGATTAATATATGAAACGACTATTAATATTATCTTTTTTAACTACCAGCATGATCTTTTCACAGGAATCTGTATCATCTTTAAATGGAGATGCAAATTTCTACTTTATTTCGAAGCTTGAGAATGGAGATATCGTTAAGCTTCCATACAGAATGCTAAAAATATCATGGGCACATCAACATGATGAATTTCAATTAACAAGTAAATTTGCACTGGAGTATCAGCCAAATCTTAATAATTACTCATTTAAAATGGATAATCCTCAAGACTTTCTCCTTGATCTTAGAGAGCTTTATATGACGTGGCAACTAAATTTTGCTGAGATTAGACTGGGGAAACAAATTCAATCGTGGGGTTTTGTTGATGAGAATAGCCCCCTTGATAATTCCTGCTCATATGACTATAATTTTTTATTTGAAACTGGGACAGAAAGGAAAATTGCTACAAACTCTTTGGCGATGGATATCTATTATAAAAATTTAAAATTTGGTTTCACCACAACTCCATTTCATTCTATAAGCAGACTTCCATCCAGCTATGCAGAATTTCCCATTGACCTTCCTGTGATTCCAAATGACTACCAATTTATGGAAATTGATAATGTGAATGAGTTTGGAGGTTACCTGCAGATAAATACAGATGCAGCTGATGTCGCTCTGAGCTATTTTAGTGGGTACGATCGAATATTTAATTTGTCTGGAATAAATGTATTTAATACATACGATTCTTTTAACGAACAAGTAAATGAAGAAATTTATTCAGAGCCTGATACCGTTCTTTCATATAGAAAGACAGATATGATAGGGTTCAGCGCACAGTCATTTATTGGAGATATTTCTATAAGAGCTGATTTGGGGTACTTTAGCACTGAAGATCAGAATACTAATGTGAACAGAGTTCATCCTAATCCACCATACTTTCCTTCTTTAGCTGATCTTAGCGTTGTAGATGATATTTATATGTCAAGCCCATTTTTTGAAAAGGCTGAGTACTACCAGACGACTATTCAGCTAGAATATTCTCTTCCAAAAAATACCGAGCTCTTAGTTCAGTATTTCAAGCATGACACGCTAAGCTACAGCGCAATAGTTCCCCTAAAAGATGGAGAGGAAATCAATATACCTCTTTTCCATCAACAAGGATTTAATCCCTATAACTATTTTTTCCCAGGGATGGGCTCTCCTCTTGCGCTAATGACGCATAATGCGATTCTTGTTGGATTGGACAAGTCATTTAGTGAACGACTTTCACTTCAATTAAGAAACTTAGTGGATCTTGATTATAAAGGATACTTCCTGGAATTGAATACTGAGTATAAGCTTTCAAATAAAGTAACTGCTAACGTTGCCATTAACTATATTAGTGGAGATGAGGAACATCCAAATTCAAAAACAAATAAAGGGACTGATTATGAGAAGGCCCTTGACTATCCATTAAATCAGATGGGGAGTTTCTCTCACATTAGAATGCAGGTGAAATACTCTTTTTAAATTAATTATTAATTTAAAATTAGATTTACAATTGTCACTACATCAAGAACATCAATATTCCCATCGCTATTAATATCTGCAGCGCACGCCTCCTGCTCTGTTGGATTTGAATTTCCTAAAATAAAATTCACAGAGTTAACAACGTCCAGTACATCAATCGATCCATCGCCATTTATATCACCAGCGACGCAATCTTCAGTGCAATCCTGAAGAAGTTCAATGATAAATGAATAGTAGTTTGCCTCTAAGGCAGCCTCGAAATGATCTGAATTTTCTACGCACTCAGGGACATCCTCGCACAACTGATTTCCACCACATGCAAAGTAGGGCATAAATGAGTTGTCAAGTCCACTCCAATCCAAGTCTAAATCGCAGATTGACTCTGGGATTGATGATATTTGATTTCCAAATATATAAAGATACATAAGCGAACTCAAATTTGATATATCTGGTAGTGTTTGCAAGGCATTATATCCAAGATCCAGATACCATACCTGAGTGAGATTATTAATTGACTCTGGCACACTAACCAAATTATTATTTGAAGCAATTAAAAGTTGAAGGCTAGATAAATCGCCGATTCCATTAGGAAGCGATGTTAAGGCATTTTTATCAATCTGAAGAGTGACCAGGTTTTCAAGGTCTGAAATGGATTCTGGAAGTGATGTTAATTCAATGTTTCCACCCTGAAAATAATTACCAACCTGAACTCTTATTAATCTTCCATCTAGCCAATTCTGTGAGCCCATATACAGAGGGTCAAGGTTAAATATATTGTTTGATTCCAGTATCTCTGCTAGCACCTGGAAATCGCCCTCATAGAAGCAACTGGAGCCATCAAATACAATACAGGTGTTTGGAACATCTGGAATTTCAATATACCCATCATCGCAAACTGATTCAAATTCTAGTGCCCCCTCATTAATCCAATCGGCAACTAAATTGATTTGAGAAGAAGAAAGATCAGGATTATTTCCATCTGGCATATTTCCACTAAAAATTTCTTGATAAAGGACGCTTGATTCTGCGTTTCCAGGAGCTATAACCGCGCCATCCTCGCTTCCAGCCATAACCCCAGCGTATGAGGTTAAATCTAGTTCATGATTATTCCAGCCACCGCTATTTGGGTTGTGACAATTGATACAACTTGAATTAAAAATTGGCTGAATCTGAGTGCCGTAGTCAACTGCAAAACTAAAGGATGTAAATAATAATGATGTAAATAATAATGATGTGTAAATCATTTAGCCTCCAAAAAAAAAATTTTGTTTTAATTACTTACTGTAAAGTATGAATAACTACCCTCTTTTTACATAAAATTATTGTAAAAAGATATTACATATTTATTTTACATATACTATCTTTTTCACTCTAGTAAAATATTTTGATTTAAATCTTATAAAGTATTCCCCACTTGATATGTTATCTGGATTCCATATAAAACTGTAATTTCCAGGGGTCAAATTACCAGAGTAGAGTTTATCAACAAGTTTTCCATTTACATCATATACTTGAATCTCTGCATTATTAATTATCTGATTGATATTAAGGTTAATTGTTGCCGATGGGTTAAAGGGGTTGGGGTACGCTGACATAATATTAAACTCATTTATAGTCTGATCATTAGATAGATCATCGAACGTTCCATAGACAGTAAAGTTATAGGTTTTTGAGATGTTGTGATTATTTATTGATTGGATAGTAAGCTCAACATTATTGTCATAGGGACCGCCCTCATCAGAAGCGGTAAACTGACCAGCTATATTAAGTACAGTGCTCCCCCCTGCATTTATCATAACAGAGCCCTCTGAGTAGGGATACCAGATATCAGAATCAAGACTCTCAAATAAATAGATAAACTCCTCATCTATTGATCCATTGTTGTATAAGGTAAAATTAACTCTAACACTATCTAATAGAGGAACATAGATTCCAGATTCCCCTTCATAGTGCGCACTATTAATTATTGTATATCCAGAGGCAGTAGCGCTCACCTCTACTGGATATAACCCCGGGACTCGATAGGCCCGATGAATTAAACCAGTGAATAGATTATACTTTGCCTCCCAAACTACTTCCATCTCATCTGAAACCTCTAGGGTGGTGCCCCCATCCCCCACTGTTGATATGAGGTAGTTTCCGTTCTCCAGCTTTTGGACTCCTCCAGAGGCGTGTCCAAATAGATCTTCTTCTAGGCTATACTCCCACACAATCTCAGCAGCGCATCCGTCCTCAGATTCATTTAGATTTATCTCGATTGCTCGTGAAATTGGATTATCCAGTCCCGTGTTAAAATCATTGCTTAAGTTTCCATTATCAAGAGTCACGATGTTGCCATTATCTAGAACAGAGATGCTGTGCTGCCAACTGAAATTAAGATCATCCCCGCAATCCACCTCACCTGAGGGCATCTGCTGACCAAGGTTCCAAATAATTTCCCCATTATCTGGATCATTATAATTATCAAAATTAAAATAAATTTTAGTTATTCTGGATAGATGCCGGCATGAGATATAGATCGCACTCTGCTCAACGCTATATGAAATTGCATTTATATGAGTCCAGTCGTATCTGTTCAGTGTGAATGCATTATCCCAGCTGCCCCCATAAACTCCATCATAATAGTAAACCCCATCATAATCCTCTGTGCTAAAATAATCAAACGCATCCCACTCCCAAATTGATTCCTTTGTATCCCTATCCCAGATGACTATCTTGTCACCCACCCAAGGAAAAAAGTTGCTATAGCAATTATTACATTGTCCACCCATCATCGCACAACATGCTTCAAACCATGGTCCAGTTGGGGGGATAGGCCCCCCTTGAATTGATTCAGCTATACTGATATAGTTTCCATCAGGAAGCCTTAGTAGGTCATGGTGCACAAACTCATCATTTGGCTCCTCCCATATGTAATTACTATTAACATCAAGCTCTACACCGGGATATGAATTCTCTAGTTCGGAGTTATAGTAGCATCCATAGAGCTCACCCCTTAGATTTGTGTTGTACATAATTATATCATTATCTTGGGTATTCCAAATTTCATTTCCCCCTTTATCAAAAGCCGCACTAAAGTTTCCATCCAAAGATCCAAGAAACGTAATTCCATCCTGATAGCTGTCACTGTCGTACAGAGTGATTGTTGGGTCTGTCACTGTACTTAAAACAGTAAAACTGTTCTCTCCAATCCAAGGGCCGGCATCCCCTAAACTGTAAATTGGTCGCACTCTCCAGTGATACTGATTCTCCCAATTCAGGTGACTCGAGTCAATATAAATGAGAGATGATTCTGTAGATGATAGTATAATATCATCAAAATTATCGCTGTTTGATATTTGAATTTCATACTCTGAGGCATCAACAACCTGATCCCACTCAAACAGGACATGTGTATAGCTGATAGTTGAATTATTCTCTGGCTTTATAAGCTCTGCTGACAGAATAGAACAAAATAATATACAAAAGTAATACTTTCTCATTTTAGGGGTATCCTCCTAAGATTCATCTCATGAAAATCTTTATCTTTGATCCCTGAATTTAGCTCCATATCCTCAAATATTAGATACGTCTCATGCTTTGTGTTTACATCAACCACATTTATCTCTTTTACTAAGTCAAAGCCATCGATGTTCGTATATTTCATTTCCTTTGTTTTAAGAAGAGCCCCCTTGCTACTATATGACTCCTCTTTAGCAATTAAAAGGGTAGCCCTATTAACCCAGCTGACATGCTTGCTGTAGCTTGAGTTGATCTCCTCTTTGGGGTAGCTGGTAAGCACATACGTTGAGTCATTGGTGATATCTATATCATAAGTAAAATCGTCTATATCTCTATTGTATAGATCTTCAAATGTCAAATCGGAGTTCATAAAGTTCTCTGATTTCTTTCTTGCTGAAATTTTTCTTATTTTCTTAAATGCGGGAAGCCACATTTTCATCAAATCTTTTCCATTTTCATTCTCAATCTTATAGAGTGAGATCCCCCTATCTGATGGAGGCGATATAAACCAGAGCATTTGCTTCTTTCCGCTATCTTTGCTGTGTGAAATAAGTTTAGATTCGAGGGTATTTCCTCTTTTATCCTTGAGAAGCATAATCAGCATTGATTTGACATCAGACGGAGCATCTCTGTTGCTCATTTTATCTGCCACCTCATATCCACTTTGTGGGAATAACAGGGATATGAAAAGTATGACGCTACAAAACCTCATGCGTCTCCTTGATTTTTGATCCATAGCAAATAAAATCTGGATTTCTAAGATTTTCCTTATTATAAACAAGCTCATCCCCTGTAGTTGTATCTGTTAAAAATCCACCTGCATACTTTAAGACTGCATGCCCGGCACCAGAATCCCATTCCATCGTTGGCCCAAGCCTAGGATATATATGAGCAGATCCATCTGCAATCAAACATATTTTAAGTGAGCTACCCATATTTATAATCTCATGATTTTCAAATCTGTCTAAATAACTTTGGAGCTTAGAGCTTGGATGAGATCTGCTTGAAACTATTCTTATTGGATCTTCAATATTATCCCGAACAAAAATTTTCTCAGATTTAGAGTCATTTTTTATTATGAATGATCCAATTCCCCTGGCACCATACCAAAAGATATTCCTTGTCGGGGCATAGACAATGCCGGCTATAGGATGTCCATTCTCAATTAAGGCAATGTTCACAGTGAACTCACCATTTCTTTTTATGAATTCTTTGGTGCCATCCAGTGGATCTATTAACCAAAAAATACTCCATCTTTTCCTTTCAGAAAAATCAATTTCCCTCCCCTCTTCAGATAGAATTGGTATTTCAGGGTATAATCCAGCTAACTTTTCTGTTATAACTGCATTAGATCTTCGATCTGCATCTGTTAGTGGAGACAAATCATCTTTAAGGGTAACATCAATGGGACCATCGTAAACATCTAATATCTCATCACCCGCTAACTTTGAAATGTCAATAAGATGGTCTAGAAGTTTATTTAGATTCATTTAGCTTATATAGCCCTCTTTTTCAAGAAACAGTATTACCTTTTGAATTGCCTCTTCCTCTGTGATGTCTGTTGTATCAATCTCAATGCAAGGATTTTCAGGTGCTTCGTATGGATCATCAATACCCGTGAAACCTTTTATCTTACCCTGTCTTGCCATCGCATAAAGACCCTTAGTGTCTCTTCTTTCACATGTGGATAGTGGAGTTGAAATAAAAATTTCAACGTAGTTCCCAAAATCCGATATAAGTTCTCTATTCTCTTCTCTGCTGTCTTTATATGGGGCAATGGGAGCGCAAATTGCAATTCCACCATTTTTAGTTATCTCACTGGCAACGAAACCTATTCTGGTTATATTTAAATCTCTATGCTCTTTAGAAAATCCTAATTCACTGGATAGGTGAGTTCTAACAATATCTCCATCCAAAAGAGTTATAGGTCTTTTCTCATACTCCTTCAATTTAACCATAAGTCCGTTTGCTATTGTTGATTTCCCTGATCCAGATAGGCCAGTAAAAAACAATGTCAGCCCCTGCTCCTCTTTAGCGGGGTAAGACATTTTCAACTCATCAACAATGTCTGGATATGTAAACCACTCAGGAATATCTAAATGATTTTCAAGTCGATGTCTAAGCTCCGTACCAGAAATATTAAGTGTCTTGATACCTTTTTCTACGCTGTCTATTGGCATATACTCAGCCCTATCTTCAACATAAACCATCATCTTAAATTGAACCATATCTATGCCAATTTCATTCGAATATTCTTTTAACAGATCCTGAGCATCGTACGGACCGTAATAGTTATTCCCATCCTGATCTTTTCCTGGACCCGCATGGTCCCTTCCAATTACAATATGGGTGCAACCATAGTTCTTTCGTATAAGTGCATGCCACAAGGCCTCTCTTGGCCCTGCCATCCTCATCGAGAGCGAAAGAAGACTAAGCATGGTGGTGCCCTCTGGAAAATGTTTGAGAATCTTCTGGTAGCATCGCACCCTCGTAAAATGATCAATATCTCCAGGTTTTGTCTGCCCAACCACAGGGTGAATGAGCAAATTTGCTTGAACCTCAGTCGCGGCTTTGTATGCAATTTCTTTATGCGCTCTGTGCATTGGATTTCTCGTTTGAAAGGCAACAATCTTCTCCCATCCTAGCTTATCAAAATGCTCCCTCAACTCAAATGGAGCGTGACGAAGCAGTGGGTAGTCATAGTGCTTTGGACTCTGAACTGGAGTAATTTCACCCCCTATATAAACATCCTTCGTAATATTAAATAAATTATTTACACCTGGGTGATGGGTATCTACACTCCTAAATACTGCCTCTGCCTCAAGCTTTTTATCTGGGCTCCAGATGTCACTTACAGTTAGAAAGGCAACTAAAAAACCTTCTTTCTCACGAAGTGCAATTTCACTTCCGACTTCTATTGAGTTGTCAGATACATACTGCTCATCGACATCAAGCATAATTGGAATTGGCCAGACCTCTCCACTATCGAGTCGCATTTTATTTAATACTGATTCATAGTCGGCCTTATTTAAAAATCCATTCAGCGGTGAAAAGGCCCCATTCATAATAAGCTCGATGTCACACAACTGCCTGTCTGTCAGTACCCAACTTTTTAATGATGCTGATTTCTCTTTATACTCTTTTAATTGTTTGTCTGTTTTCAAGTTAAATACCAACCCTTTTATTTTTTAAAATTTCTATTGTTGTTCCCATCAGTAGGAATGTTCCAAATGAAGTGGATAGCATCGCAAAGATCATTAGTCCCCCCATATAGTTTAGAGGGACTAAATCTGAGAATAAAAGCGCTGCAAATCCCATGTTTGATACCACATCAAGCAGTATAGGGTAGCCCACGTCACTCATTGTTAAATAACTAAGTTTAGAAGCATCCTTTCCTTCTCTTAAATGTCTTCTATAGCTTGATATATAATGTACAGCGAAATCAACACCCACTCCTATAATAATTGATGTTAGTAGCGCGGTTAGGTGACTCAGTCGAACACCGAATATCCCCATTAGCCCAAAATTTAAAATAACAGCTGAGGTTAGTGGAAGCACCGATAGCAGTGCCCAAGCTAAGCGTCTAAAGAATATAAATGAGATAATAAAAATTGCAATAATTGATACGACTATGCTAATAATTGACGATCTGATTATCATCGAAATAAATTCTTTTAGCATTATCATTAACCCACTTGATTCAATTTTTATTTCATCATTAGACGTTGTTAAAATAAAATTCTCAATATCATCTGATATCTCAACAATTTCCTCTGTAGATAGAGAAACTAGATATGTATGTATCATCCCCGTACTATAGCTCGTGGTATTTACCACAGTTTCTTTTTGTTCACTTGGCAACATAAATAATAAATTTCTCACTTGATTTAAACTATCTGGAATTCTGTAGTAGTCATCATCATTATAAAGAGATTTATGCGCCTCTTTAATCATATCTGATAGAGATACGGACATCTTAACCTCAGGATGAGTTTCAATGTAATCTTGAATTTCAGAGATTCTATTAAGGGTTTTAGGGCTGTTCATATTTGCATTTACACGCATTAGCAGGCTCATTGTCCCTCCAAAGTTCTCATCTACAAATTCTGTGCTCTCTCTAATTGAGTTTCCTTCCTTGAAAAATTTAATAATATTCACTTCAACCTTGAGCTGTGATATCCCTATCAATCCACAGAGAACCAACAGCATACCTATCGAGAGAACACTTCTTGGATATTTAAAAATTTTCTGTCCTATCTTATTACTCAAACGTTCAAGATAACTTTCACTGGATATCCCCTTAGAATTCGGCTTCCATTTTGACAATAACAGCAGTGACGGTAATAGTGAATTAGATAAGAACCAAGCCCAAAAAATGCCAAAGCTTATAACCAATCCATATCCCATCATCTGTGGAATTGGAGAGTAGATCATCGCAAGGAATGCTATTATCGTTGTGAGCGATGTAAGAAATATAGGAAGTCCCAGTGAGTTCATTGTTTTTTCAATTGCTTTTTTATTATCAGATAAAATTCTGAGTTCTTTAAAATAGTGCGTAACAACATGCACCCCATCTGAGTTTGCAATAGTCAGCAGGACAATGGGCATTGATGTGCTTAACATCGTAAAGTTAAAAATTACATCTCCTGTCAGATAAAACATCCACCCCATAAATCCATTCATGGATACTAGCGAGAGTAGAATTACCATCAATATCATCAGTACCGCCCTAATATTTCTTATATTCATATAAAGAAGCAGTATCATTATAAATAATCCTACCATAATTAATCGTGATGCATCTGATCTAATAAGACCAGGAACGGCTCCGGTTATGTATGGATTTCCTGCATAGTGAATCTCATATCCACCCAAATATTTCTCAACTATTGGCGTAACCTCTTCCATTAAATCTGTATTGTTTCTGTATGTATTGTCATTGCTAGTAATCAGCGATCTAACTGCAATTGCTGTAAATCGCTCATCATTGCTTATTAATCGATTTTTGGTGTCAGGGTTCCTATTAAGGTAGGAGACTGCTCTATTTATTTCATCTAGAGTAGTTGCATCGTCTGTAAATAGCTTCTCAATTAATAATTCCTCTTCATCTTCAGGGTCAGCACCGATTCTATCAACAGTAGTGAGGGATATAACCCTATCCACGATATCTATTTGTTCAAGGTCTAGTGTGAGATTCCGTACCGCATCAATTGCCTTGGGATTGTATATGCTCTTACTCTTATTCCCAAATGCGATAAAAAGAAATTCACTGTCACCAAACTCATCGGTCATATCCTCCCAAAGTAATCTTGATTTCATATCTGTGGGGAACATCTTAAAAAAATCATCTTCAATCACCAACGATCTGATTCCAGATGATATTATTGCTGTTAACAACAGGCTGATGACAATTGTAAGCCTTGGGCTTTCTATTGATATTCTTCTTAAGAATCTCATGATACTATATATTAATTATATTTAAATTATTTTTTATTATGAATTTGTAATAGAATATTACAAAAAAAATGCCCAATTAAGGGCATTTTTTAAGGAGGACAAAGAGGAGATTTAGGAATCTCCTTTCTTATTTAATGATAGAGAATAAAAAAAGTTCCATGAAACTAATGTTTTATCCTGTAGTCATACAGCTGATTGTAAATATCCATAGATTTTTTATATATATTTAGATATTCTTTGGGGATACTATCCTCATTCTTTTTAGAAGATATAAAGTTGTTTGTACTTGCAACCTCGTTGTACCAGTGAGATCCCCAAACCCCATCTGTTTCTCTGTGGCCCCTTTCCCATGAGAGCATTTTATCTGTGTATGATATTTTTAATGCGCTGCATAAGGAATCTAAAATCACTGATGGATTCTTCAGGATATCATTGGCATCAACAACAATGGGTTTTGAATCTATATTTTGTACCACATAATCAAATATTCTCTTAAGCTGAATAAATCCTATTAAGGTTTCATCCTCTAACTTGAATTTCTTTAGATATGATAGAATTACTTGCTTGGGATCTCTAATTAGAAATGCATTAGTTAGTTTCTTGGTCCACTCCAGATTATCATCAATTAAAATATGTTGGGTCATCTGCTTCTGGTACCAAATGCTATATTTTTCTGGACAGAATGTGGATAAGTGCTCATGAAGTTTTTCTCGGTTAATCTCCATTGAGTCTATCACCTCTTCTCTAAGGGGATGATTTGTTTTTGTGATCGCCAAGAAATGTCCATACATAGGCTCATCAGAGACAAGCGTGTCTCCCCTACTTTGAAATGATCTCATCATTGCTGTTGAAATATTCCTGGGGCCTGACCACATCGCAATTCTTTTAGTCATAGAATTAGTTTCTAGAGTACTCTCTTACGATAAGATCTCTGTACATCAATTGAAGCTTTTGGGTTACATCTCCACGCTTCCCACCTGATAGTTGATGGCTATCTATGCTGGTGACAGGGATAATGCCGGCAAATGTCCCCGTAACAAATGCCTCATCTGCATTGTGAACATCATTAATAGTAAAATCAACCTGATTTATAGAAATTCCTTCCTTTTTACATATTTCTATTACTTTTCCTCGGGTCACGCCATTCAAACAGTACTCACCCCGTGATGTAAATACCTTATTATCTCTGACTATAAAAAAATTAGTTGAATTGCATGTAGAGACATGCCCATTTATATCGAGCATTAAGCCCTCATCAACATCTAGGTTGTCTGCCTCGATACAGGCGAGAATGCAGTTTAGTTTGCTTAGAGAGTTTATCTTTGGATCAAGAATCTGTTTTGTGCTTCTAATTGTATCCACCTTTGCAAGTTTTATTCCTGTTTGATTGACCTGTTTATCTGCCCTTTTATACTCAGGAATAATTACGACACTGGATCCTTTTATATTGACATTGGGGTGCTGGTAGGGAGTTCGCTTTTGTCCTCTTGTCACTATCAACCTAACATGGACATCAAGGCTCATGTTGTTTTTCCTCATCAGACTGTCAAGTAAACTACAGAGCTCAACTTTTGTAAAACCAATATCAATTGATATGGCCTCCGCTCCATTATATAGTCTATCAAGATGGTCACCAAGAAAGATGAATGTATCTTGATGATATCTTATTCCCTCCCAAACTCCATCTCCCAATAAAAATCCGCTATCAAATACTGATATTTTGGCATCTGAGCGTCTTAGATATTCACCATTTACATATATTAGGATTTCATCGTTTCTAGCGTCTGGGATATAGGAGTGCGTTCCTTTTTTATTGCCCCGACTGACCATATCCAGTATACCTTCCGGTTTCTTTATTGTATTTAAGTTTATTCCCGGCGCCTCCACCCATCTCTTCGGTACTTGTTGCAGTAACACTTCCAGCCTCACCGTCATCATCAAAGGCGCATTCAAATTCCCATTTCTTAGTTATTGATTTTTTTATTTCGAGATAATCCTCTTTTTTCATTGTCTCCCAGCAGTCTGGTGGATATTGTCCATTTTCAGTTTTATAAATTTCAGAAGCTTGAACAATATTCTTTATTTGTGTTTTAGCCTCAGTCGCGTATCCCTTTCTAACATAACTATAGTATGTTGGGATTGCAATTGCAACGCCTTCACAGGCAACGAAGAAGAAACTGCAGCATATCAAAATTAGCTTTTTCATGCATCGCTCCAATCTTAGAATATATTATCTTGCTTTCTTATTTACTGTTGTTTTTGGGGCCTTATAGATAAACCAATCATCGCTTGTGATCTCATGCATATAATCAGAATTATCAATGAGTATCTGCGCGGTTGTTTGTCTAACTGCAGCGATCTCAACTCTTACTCCCTCTGCTCTCAAATGCGTCACAAGCTCTACATAGTCCGAGTCTCCTGACATGATAATAATTGTATCAACTTTTGAGGCAAGCTGGGTTGCTTTAATTGAAAGCGGGATATCAGCTGATTTATGGCATGGAATGACTGATCCATAGAAATTCTCATGCAGTCTATCCGCGAGCTTGCTTGATATGGATTTCCCTTCTCTAAAATATATCATTCTATTTAGACCTCGTCCATCTAGAAGCTTGGGGATTAGGGTGTCAAAGTTAATCATTGCACTTTTATTTTTTGAAGATTCGTGTATGCTTCTTTCAATATTGTTGCCATCACACAATATCGCCACTGATTGATTAATAAGAATTTGATCCATTTGAAGTAATCTCTATATAATTGGATTTAATTTACCCATAATCGTAAATACTTCCTAATTATGCTATCTATTTATTAAGTTATGGGGACTAGTAAAAAAATATATACTGGGAGGACTATGAAAATAATTGATTTTAAAAGTTTATTAATTGGCATTCTAATTACTACAATCGTATTTCTAATGATGGGACAAACTCAGACTGGCTTTTTAAGAGTACAGAGATTGGAAGTCGTTGATGAAAATGGAAAGGCTGTTATTAAGCTCGGTAGCGTTAAGAATAATGGCTCTATTGAAACTTATAATGATGCAGGGAATTTGATTGTTGGAATTACATCCTCTGTTGATGGTGAGGGTGCAATCAATACATATAATCAAAATGAAAAGCAAATTGTAAAACTCGGATCTACAAAAGATGGTGAAGGCTCAGTTACTACCTATAACAGTAAGGGGGAGGGTATTGTCCAACTATCTTCTACTGTAAATGGAGAGGGATCCATCACAACCTATAATAAGGAAGGGTATGGAATTGTAAAGCTTACCTCAACTACCAATGGAGATGGGTACATATCAACTTCAAATCATGATGGGGTTGAGATGGTACAGCTCTCATCAACATCTAAGGGAAAGGGTGTGATATCAACATTCCTAATCAAGGAAAAGGATAAGTAAATAATTATTTATACTTATTTATAAATTTTTGAGATTTTCTTACTAGATCTGACTGCTTACTATAATTATCTACAACTTTCTGAAAAGCTTTAACTGCTTTTTGTTTCTCATTAATATTTAGATAACAAAGTCCCAGCTTATACTGTGAATATGATTTTTTATTATTATCTTCGTAATTGAATACTTTACTGAATGCCTCTATCGCATCACTGAAATCCCTAGTTGCATAGTATATTTCACCGATCCAATACTGACAATTATCAGTCAAATCATTGCGATTCTCAAGTTTTAAAAGAGATAGAAACATAGATAAGCTTTTTTGATAATCTCCATCCAGATACTTCATGTAGGCCTCATCGTATCTCTTTTTATACTCAGATTTACTTATTTTTAGTGGTCCAGTGCTATTATTAAAATTTTCAGTACTCGGTGGAGCAGAGCTACTTGATTGATTTAGTACATTAAAAACGAGATCTTTGTTCAAACCCTTTAAATTTTCAAAGCCACTGTCAAGTTCCAATATTTTATTTTCTAATTTAATTACTTTTGCGACTAACTTATTGTCTAGCCTTAGCATCTGTAGAACAAGGTCCTTATTTAAATCTTCAAGCTCATCAATCCTTCCATCTCTTGATGACATATTTTTTTCTAGAGAGTCAACCCTAACGGATAAATCTCCTTCGAGCAACCCTAGCGAAAGCTCAAGAGACTGTATCTTTGTCTCTAGTCGCATATTCATGGATTCCATTTTAATCTTTATGTTTCTTATCTCATCATGGGCACCTAGATACAGTGAATCTGATCCAGAAACCATATTCTCAATTTCAAAAAATTTGTTTTGTACAATTTGAAGAAGCTCCAACATGTCCTGACTCTCTCCAGAGTTTAAATTCCCATCAGATGATGGCTCTTCTTCATCAATTGTAACATGACTTCTATTCGCATTAAAACTCTCTAGTAATTTATCTATTTTTTCATTCTGAGCTATCATTGTCTCTAGAAGTTGACTCTCTAAATTATTTTCTGGGTTATCCTCTTGCATTATTGTATATGATTCTGAAGTTAAGGATATTTCGGACATCGTCACATTGGCCTCAGAGTTTTCAGCTGTAGAGCTATTTAATACAACTTGATTATCCTCATCCGTTGAGTTACTTAATATAAAGGGCCAAGAGGGTTGTACCTTCACTTCATCGACAGTTTCTTCTTGCTCCTGCTTAGATGTCTCTTGATTTTCATTGGATGTCTCTGGAGATTCAGATGTTTCTGTCTCTTGAGATGTGACTTGCTGCTGCTCCTCTTCGTTTGATGCAGATAAATTTGCAGGTTTTGATTCACTGGATGATAGAACCTCATCCGTGCCATCGATTGGCGTGTATGGAATCCTTACTATCGTTTGGCCATCTAATTCTTCCTGTTTTTCTCTCTCCTCTTTTGTTGACCATATATCGTCCTCGGCATCTTTCTTTCTTTTCTTTTTAAAAATACCAAATGGGCCAGTTCTCTCATCTTTTTCCTTATAGTCCTTTTTATTCTTCCTTCGGAAAAGGCCTCTTTTCTTTTTATCCTTCTTATCGCTGTCACTGCCATCTACACCTACATCTTCATCTTTATCTTTCTTTTTAAATAAAGACCACTTCTTTTTCTCTTTAGAAGAATTAGAGCTATCATCTTGATCATTACTCTGTGGAATTAATATGGATAAGACAATAATAAATATATATAAGTATTTTAATCTCATTTTATTTCTTGGAATTGTATCCCCTAATATAAATTGAATTTGCTATTAAATCATTAATTATTATTATCTATTATGATATTTAAAAGTAAAATAACATCAAAAATATCTATATTTCCATCTTCATTAATGTCTGCATTCTCTAAAAATTCTGAATTATCAATAATTAGATATACTATTCCGGTAATATCAAGTATATCCAGCTCGTTATCTCCATTAATATCACCTAGCAAGGCATCTAAAAAGTGGAAGGTTGTCTCTTGAATGTTTTCTGAATTGTTTATTGGATTCACAGTAAGACTATAATATGAATCACCATCAAATATATAATCGGAAATATCTACGGATAATTCAATGACACCAGAGCTCTGATCTACCTCACCACTTAAAATTAGTTGATCTGTTTCATTATATAAAAAATATTCAAATCCATCTATCCCCCACCCATGATTATATATCGTTATATCTAAAGATCCATTGTCAATAATTGTATAATTAGAGGAATCTCCTGAAATTTGTTCTATTTCAAATGAAAAAATGCTGGGAAACATATTTAATATTCTTTCAGTTCGATAAATCGTAACATCATTGCCATTGTTATCATCTACATTTAAATGCCATATCAACTGATTATTAGAATCTACTTCAATTACATTGCCTGTTCTTCCTGCTGAAATCAATGAATTTCCACTGCTAAGCCTATCACATTCACCTCTTGAACCAGTGAACATTGAATCTGGAAGAACGTGCTGCCATGCTATAAAAGGTTCATTGTTATCATCAAACTCTACTTCAATGCACCTTGATAGCTCAGGATCCTGGTATCTTGCATTATCAAAGAATATTAGATTCCCTGATGGAGTAAGCTGAGCTGAGTGCTGCTGAGAAAAATCAAGCTCATTCTGAAAACTAGGATTTTCCATAAAATCAGATTCACCTAAATTCCAATTAACTTCTCCAGTGGGATAGTCTATTGAGGTTATTCTAGATAAATTTCGTAATGACACATAAACCGATTGAGAGAGAGGGTCATATAAAACGGAGTTAGAGTGTGTCCAATCAAAATCATTTGTTCCATTATAAATCTCTGCATAGTATGGATTGTATTCGCTTAAACTAATATTCTCAAAAGTGTTCCACTCCCAGATAATCTCACCATTAGAATCTATTTCTATAAATCTATCTCCCTGCCAGGGGATTGGAAATATGGAAAATTCATCGCTGCATTCCACTGGACAATCATGGTACTCTATATCGGCATCTATAAAAAAATAGGTTCCTTCATCACTTTTTGATATATAATGATGTATACTGTATACAGATGGAGTCTCAAAAATAATCTCACTATCTAAATTAAATTCATATCCTTTTCCATTTGAAAATCCCATCATATTTCCATTATCTAAGAATTGTGTTACAGTAATCTTTGAAGAATTAAAATTATCTTTATCTGAAAACCAGATAATTGAACCATATTTATCTATAGCAAGAGAGTAGTTCAATGATTCAAAATCTAGCACATTCACTCCCTCTGTGTACTGATCCTCATTAATATAATTAATGTAAATTTGATTTGTATGGTAATCCGGCAACGAGCTAGTACTGAAGTATTTAGTAGGCAAGCAGGTATCAGTATTATCTACAGTTCCGCAGACCTTCCAATAATATTCAGATTCCCAATCTAAAAAATCATTGTAAAGAATTGAATTTGATGTGACCGTAATTGTATCTGAGTCCGTAAAGAGTAGATTGTCTGCCAGAATTAACTGGTAGCTACCGTGATTTGAGATCTGTGGCCATCTAAAAAAAACTTGTGTATAATTTATTACCTGACCACTCTCTGGAATGAAATCAGAGGCAAACATAATAGAAATAAATATCATGTAATAAAACTTTACCATTTTATTGTCTGTCCGTAGAAACATCTAAGTTTATTTTAACAGGCACAATAAGTTTTAAGTTCGCTGGAAAACTCTGGTCAATGACTGTATCTGGAATTAAATTTGGTTTATATATTTTTGTTATTTCTCCTACTCTAAGTCCCTCTTCCCAAATTATTTTTCGAGCTTCATTTAAAGATATATTTACTAACTCTGGTATAGAATAGTAATTAGATGGGTGACCCTTGCTGACATAAATTGAGACAGAAGACCCAGAGATTAACATCGCTCCATGCTCTGGAGTTTGCTTGTCAATCAAACCCTCATTAATAACTGCGCTGTAGTCATAGAAAATAGTATCTAGTACAAAGCCTGAATCAGCTATTTTTATTTTTGCATTTCTAACAGACATACCCTCTAGATTTGGAACTTCTACTAATTTTTTATTCCCTGCTATTGATAGCGTGACAATCCTATTTGTTTTTATTTTTGTAAATGCATTTGGAACCATATGAGATACGGTCCCCGGAGTGCGCCTAGGGCTGTAGGGTAAGATGACTATCTGTGTGTCTAAGCTAAGTTTAGATAATTTCGATATTGCATCTTGTCGCTCTAGGCCACGGCAATCTGGAACGTACACCTCTTTACTTGAAGAAAAGTTAGCATATTGATACGATAGTATCCCCGCTGGAACTTCACAGCCAATCATAAACATATATATCATTAAAATTCCATTCATTTATTTAAAATCCTGTTATCTAAAATTTACTAAATTAAAATGTTTTTTGTAAATTTAGTTGCACTTCTATATGTCTGAAGTTAATAAGAAAATAAATATGAAGTTTAATATCATAACTAAGAAATACTAAGTTAACTATGAGATATGAACATTTTATTGAGTCGGATTTTAATATTAA
>Ga0114996_10003254_pt1 | contig 20327 bp, 17 predicted proteins | sample ArcticOcean_MG_C_4_FD_87039 | JGI IMG/M metagenome (GOLD analysis project Ga0114996, IMG submission 87039) | Marine microbial communities from western Arctic Ocean - ArcticOcean_MG_CB4_134 | ecosystem: Environmental > Aquatic > Marine > Oceanic | place: Arctic Ocean: Canada Basin | collected...
CGGCCGACCGCACTACGTGGAACTGCCGCTTCCCGGGCTCTGCTCGATCCTGCTCAAGCCGGCGTAGCCGAACTCCGTCCCACACCGCCGATGACGACCGCGTCGGTCGGCGGATCATCACCCTCGGTGAGGCCGCGCAGCGCGGGAACGTAGAAGCGTTCCGTGTATTCCATCACCATGCGGCGCGTAGTGAACGCCTTTCCGCCGACGATGGCGGCTTGCTTCATCATGGCGGTCCACTCGATTGGGACGCCGTGCTCGTTCCTGTTGTAGTACGTCGGCACGACCTCGCGCTCGAGCAACGTAAACAGCGCCTCGTGGTCGACCGTGTCGAGCTCGTCGCCTTCGGCCTCAGCCTTCGGAATGGCCCAGCCGTTTTCGCTGTTGAAGCCCTCCGCCCACCAGCCGTCCAGGGTGCTGAGCTGAGGCACAAAGTTGAGCGCCGCTTTCATACCGCTCGTTCCACTCGCTTCCATCGGCACGCGCGGGAGGTTCATCCAGAGGTCGACCCCCTGTACGAGCCGGTGGGCGACGTGCACGTCGTAGTCTTCCACGAAGGCGATGCGTCCCTCGAACTGCGCCTCACGGGATGCCTTCCATACGCGTTGCAGTATCGCCTTCGCCTCGTCGTCGGCCGGGTGTGCCTTCCCGGAGAAGATGAGTTGCACCGGACGATGCGGATCAGTCAGGAGGCGCCGTAGCCGTTCCTCGTCCTTGAAGAAGAGATGCGCACGCTTGTACGTCGCGAAGCGTCGCGCGAATCCGATCGTGAGCGGATCAGGACCGAGGAGCGTCCCGGCGCCGACTAGGTGCGTGGTGTCCTTCCAAAACGACCTCCACCTCTGGCGGGCCTGTTCCCTGCAGAAGTCGAGGAGCGTTCGCTTGAGGTCGCGGTGGGTCGCCCAAAGCGCGGCGTCGTCCAGTTCCAGAATGCGATTCCACTCGTCGCCTTCTGGCGGGTTCTTCTCCCAGAACTCGCCGTAGATGGGGTCCAGCAAGGCCATAATATGGTGTGACATCCAACTGCCTAGGTGCACGCCGTTCGTGACGCCCTGCACGGGAACGGTCTCCGGGTCGCGCCCGGGCCAGAGTCCCGCCCAGAGACCCTGTGTGACTTGGCGGTGCAGCTTGGCGACACCGTTCACATGACGCGCAAGACGGAACGCGGCCGCGGTCATGTGGAAGGACCCGTGATTCAGGTCGGGATGGCGCCCGAGCTCCAGGAAGCCGGCTCTGTCGAGCCCCATGCTGTCGTGGTAGTCGCCACAGACGGTGTCTAGGAGATCCTCGTAGAAGATGTCGTGGCCCGCCGCTACGGGGGTGTGGGTTGTGAAGATGGACCGAGCCCGTACTTGCTGGACCGCGTCCTCGAAGTTCAGACCCTCGGCCAGATGCTCGCGTAGACGTTCGACCATCATGAACGTGGCGTGGCCCTCGTTGGCATGCCAAGCACCGGGCGACAGCCCGAGGGCCCGCAACACCCGCACGCCTCCAACTCCCAGAATCCACTCCTGCTTGAGCCGGTACTCCTGCCCTCCCCCGTACAGTGTGTACGTGAGCTCCCGATCGGCAGGGTCATTCTGAGGGAGGTTGGTGTCCAGCAAGTAGAGCTGGACGCGTCCGACATTCAGCCTCCAGGCACCGATGTGCACCGGTCGCCCGGCGGTCTCGAGGACCGCGAGCGTCCGCGAGTCGTCCGGCCCGCGTAGGGGAACTAGAGGCATGATGCGAGGATCGAAAACCTCGTCTGAGTCTCCCTGCCAGCCTTCCAAGTCGAGCTGCTGGTCGAAGTACCCCTTCGAGTACAGGAGTCCGACTCCAATCAGCGGGACGGCCAGATCGGAAGCGGACTTGCAATGGTCACCGGCCAGAATGCCTAGGCCGCCCGAGTAGATCGGGATCGAGTTGTGCAGGCCGAACTCGGCGCAGAAATAGGCAACGGTTGCTGCGCCTAAATCGGGATATGTCTCCGGATACCATCCCGTCTTCGCATCGAGCGCCTCGTCGAGCTCCCGCACCACTGTCTCGTATTGGGCCAGGTATTTCTTGGCCCGGGACAGTTGGGCCAGCCGGTTGGGGTCGACCTGGCGAAGCATCGCTACCGGGTTGTGGCGGGTGGCCGACCAGAGGGTGGGGTCGATATTGCGAAGCAACAGGCGCGCTCGTCGATCCCAACGCCACCAGAGGTTCAGGGCGATACGCTCGAGCCCAGCAATAGGCTCGGGGAGATAGGGGATCTTGCCCGAATCCGGTGTCATGGAGGGAGACCGAAACCGCTGATGGAGTGCTTACGAGAGAACGCGCAATCTCGCCCGCGACCAGCGGGATGTGAAGAGTTTCTACGCCATGGCCGGAGTGGGCTCGACCGGGTAAGGCGCCGCGGGAGCCCCTCGAGTAGTCCGGCAAACACGTCCCCTACCTGGACGTGAGCCCGCCGTGAGGGGCATGTTCGCGGCTCGAGTATCTCCTTGAAAGGGAGAGTGGGTCGCTCATTCGGACATGCGTAACGGGGGGGGGCGTCATGGAGCTGAAGAACACGGTCGCGCTGGTCACCGGCGCGAGTGGGGGCATAGGCCGGGCCATCTCGGAGGCCCTCATCGCCGAGGGTTGCAAGGTCACCATCACCGGTCGGCGCGAGGACAAGCTTCGGGCCGCGGCCGATGAGATGGGCGCGGATTGGATCGTCGGCGACGTGGGCATCCAGTCGGACGCCGCGCGCACCGTCGCCGAGGTGATCGAGAAGCACGGCCACCTCGACATCCTCGTGAACAACGCCGGGTACGGCCTCTTCAAACCGCTCGTCGACACCACGCTCGAAGAGCTGCAGGCCCTCTACAGCACGAACGTCTTCGGGCCGTTCCTCATGGCCAAGGAGGCAGCGCGGCACTTCATCGAGCGGGGCAAGGGAGAGATGATCAACATCGCCTCCACGTCGGCTCTCAAGGGAAGTGCGAGCCGAACCGCCTACGGATCCTCCAAGTTCGCTCTGCGCGGCATGACCGAGTGCTGGAGGGACGAGCTGCGCCGTCACAATGTGCGCGTCATGCTAGTGAACCCCAGCGAAGTGATGACGAATTTCGCCGCCAAGGCCGGGTCCCCCCGCGAGCCCGCTGATAACAAGTTGCGTCCCAAGGAGATCGCGGACGCCATCGTCGGCGCGCTCAAGATCGACAGCCGCGGCTTCGTGCCCGAGTTCAGCGTGTTCGCGACGAATCCGTTCTAGAGGTCCTCCTCGGTAGCTGTCGTCGAGGGCCTTCCGCCGGCTGGCCTAGATCCAGAGATCCTGAGGTGCTGTGCGCTCGCCGCCCACATTGCCGGTGTTCGGCACACCACGCGGCTCAATCAGGAGCACCTTCACCTCCCCCTCCGCATACGGCTTGTGGCTTAGGCCCCTCGGAACGACGAAGAGCTCTCCCTCAGATAAGTGAACGGATCCGTCCGGGAGATCGATGCGGAGCTCGCCCTCTAGCACCAAGAACGCCTCGTCGGTATCCGGATGTTCGTGCCAGACGAAGTCGCCCTGCACACGGACGACCTTGAACTGGTAGTCGTTGAGTTCCGCAACGACGCGCGGTTGCCATAACTCCGTGAGGAGCTCGAGTTTTTCGGCCAGGTTGATGGCGTGCATAACATTCAGCCTCCCTGCACCGGGTAGAGCGCCAGAAACGCCGACCGGTCTCCCCCGGACAACAGCGTGGCCGCTGGGATGTCGCCCCGTTCCTCCAACTGATCTCGAAAGCGCCTGAAGTAGCTGACGAAGTCCCCACCGAACTGGAACGAGTACATGATGTCGGCGAAGGCTCTCGTGTGGAGGAGGCCGAATGCATGACCCAATTCGTGGACGCACGTCAGGTAGACGACAGTGTCGCGAAAGAGCGAATCGCGTCGCGCCATCTCGGCGATGGCAGGGCCCATCCCATTGGTGTCTGGGGCCACGAAGATGTCCGCGACACGGCGTCCTTCAATCCTCCTCGCCCGCATCTCACCGTAAAGGCCCCCACCGGCGGGTACCCAATAGATGCGGATCACGGCCGATCCCTCGGGCCCGGGCAGGAAGCGAACGGGTGGATCAGCCTGGGAGCCCCACGCCTCGAGCGCCCACTGGGCGAGCGTCCGATCTCCCTCTCTATTGCCGGAGTCGCTCGAGCCTGCGGCAATGAAATACGTAACAGGCCGCGACACATCGAGCCGCCAAGCATCCTCTTGGGCGTAGAGCGTGTCAGGGACGCCGAGCGCAGAAACCGCGCATAAGAGCGCCGCAGCCCCGAGGGTTCGCGGTATCACCATCTAGGACAGGTTCGCTACCACTTCCCCTAACAGATTCTGTGAGTACTCGATGAAGTCCGGAAGCGCCCGGCTCACCCCTTCGAGTTGCCGTTGCTTCTTCTTCAGGTCGAGAATCATCAGCTCCGCCAGCTTGCTCCAACTCGTCAGACTGCGCTCCACGCTCGCGGCGGCCGAAAGAGCCTCGGACGCTTCGTTTACGATTTTTGTTTCCGTCTTCGTGACCAACTCTTGATACGCATCCTTGACTGTGTGCGAAAAGATGATCTCGGCGGGATAGACGGTCTTCTCGTCCTCCGCCAGCGCGCGGGCGTGGGCGATGACATCATTGAGCTGAGTGATCTCGGTCTTCTTGATGACCAGCTGCTCCGCCAAGTCTCGGCCCAGGGACTTCGCCCCACTCTCGGCCATCGCGATCACGTCAACACCTAACGCCGCGACCGAATCGCCGTTATTCGACATCTTTTCGGTCCAGCCCAGGGCGTCACCGGCAATTGCCAGAGCCCGCCGAAGTTGCTCGATCTGGCGGACTCCGAGAGGGGTCTCCTCCTGTGCCAGTGCCAGCAACGCCAGTTGGCACGATACTCCGTTCAGCTCAGGGGAGCTGGCGATGTCGCCGCGCCGACCCGCCTTCTTTTTCGGAGCTGATTTCTCCGAAGCTGACTTCTTCGCGGCAGCCTTCTTCGGAGCTGCCTTCTTGGGCGTCGACTTCCTCGCAGTAGGCTTCTTCGGAGCTGCCTTCTTGGGCGTCGACTTCCTCGCAGTAGGCTTCTTCGGAGCTGCCTTCTTGGACGCCGACTTCTTAGCAGTAGGCTTCTTCGGAGCTGCCTTCTTGGGCGTCGACTTCCTCGCAGTAGGCTTCTTCGGAGCTGCCTTCTTGGACGCCGACTTCTTAGCAGTAGGCTTTCTCGGAGCTGCCTTCTTGGCGGCCGACTTCCTGGCGGCCGACTTCTTCGCGGTTGGCTTCTTCGGAGTTGCCTTCTTGGGAGTTGCCTTCTTGGGGGCCGACTTCTTCGCAGCTCGTTTCTTTGCAACCGGCTTCTTGGCGAGTGCCTTCTTGGGGGCCAGCTTCTTCGCGACGGCCTTCTTTCCAGCTGACTTCTTCGGGGCTTTCTTCGCAGGCACGCGAGATCCTCTTGGAACGGGCGATTTTGGCTTGTCACGGGCAGAAAACAGGCGTGACAGCCGTAAAGGTAACGGAATTTCGCCCTTAATTGTTGGTCGGACCGGGTTTCAGGCCCTTAGGCCCCAGAAACGCCTGCCGGCCTAGCATCTCGGTCTATGGCTCGACGTTTGAGGACCTGGAAAGAGGACGCGCTGCCAAAATGGCACAACTAGCCAGTCGAGCCGCTCCAGGATGCTAGGAAGGGAGGCAGGAGGCCGCAGCCGCAGCTCCAGCTCACACCGGCTTGAGCGTGTCGAGGAGCCACGGCATCAACTCGGATATCGTCGGATGGACCAGAACAGACTTCCGGTACTCTCTGCATGGGAGTCCGCTGTACATGTAGGCTGCAAACATGTTGACGATCTCGTCACCGCCAGGTCCCAAAATCGCGGCCCCGAGAATCTGGTCCGTCTCACCGTCGACCAAGAGCTTGGCGAACCCTAGCGTCTCGCCCATTTCCTTCGCTCGGCTGATTCGAGACATCGGGCGAGAGGCCTTCAGAACGTTGTGCCCTTTCGCGACGGCCTCCTTTTCAGTTAAACCGACGCGGCCCAGCGCAGGGTCCGTGAATAGGGCGTACACGGGAATCCGATCCGACACCTTTCGGTCGCCTCCTCGCATCTGGTCGAGGACGATCTCGGCGTCGTTTACCGACGTATGCGTGAAGGCACCGCGTCCGTTGATGTCGCCGAGGGCGAAGACTCCTTCGGCGCTGGTCCGACAGTAATCGTCGACCTGAATGAAACCCCGATCGTCAAGGTCGATTCCGGCCGCTTCAACGTTTAGCCGATCCGAGTTGGGGACCCGTCCGATAGCAACGAGCATATGGGAGCCCGTCACGACACGCTCATCACCGCCCTGGAGAAGAGTGACGGCAACGCCTGATGCGTCCGGAGCGACGCTAGCGATCTCCGAGCCCAGGCAGACCTCGATGCCCTCCAGCTCCAAGATGTCTTTGATAGATGCCGCAACATCGGCATCCTCTCGGAATACGAGCTGAGATCCCTTCTCGACGATCGTGACCCGCGCACCGAATCTGCGAAAGATCTGACCGAATTCGAGCCCGATGTAGCTCCCTCCGACGATGATCAGATGCTCGGGCAGCTCAGGCAGATCTAGGAGTCGGCTATGATCGAGCCACGGTACCGTCTCCAGCCCTGGGATCGCAGGGGCGCGAGCGCGTGCCCCTGCGTTGATGTAGACGCGATCCGCGGTGAGCGTCTCGTCTCCTACACGAAGGCTCCGCGGACCCTCGAATCGATCCCAGTCTTCGAACAACGTCACGTTGGCCGCCGAGGAAATCCATGACACCATTCCCGTGTTGTCGCGAATGGCGTTCATGCGTGCCCGTACAGCTGCGAAGTCGATGAAGACGCCGTTGGGATGGACGCCGTACTCCGGCGCGCGGCGGACCATATGCGCGACCCTAGCGGAAGCGACGAGAGCTTTCGTAGGGGTGCACCCCGTGTTCACACAGGTGCCGCCCACGCGATCGCCCTCGATGACCGCTATCGACTCTCCGGTGGCCAAGAGATAGCCGAGCAGCGTGCCAACGGCCTGCCCGGTTCCGAGTATCACATGTTGAAAATGGCTCATGTCTGGGATCCGGGTGGGGGTCGTATAGGGCCACGTATGGTGGGTCGCGCGATCTGGTGGCGCTTACGTTCAGTTACCTCTCCGAGTCCAGATCAACATGACGCCACATCCGTTCCTGCTGGCATACTGGACCGGGATCGAGAGGCCCGTAAACACCTCGATCGCCTCGATCTGCTCCGGCGGGATCTGGTCGAGATCTATGTCGATCCTCTCGAGCACGCCATCGCGGTAGACCTCGAGCGCGCAAGTGCCTCCAATTCCGTTAGTGACGGCTTGCGCCGTCCCACCCGAGGCCGGGCCCGCTGAGCGTCCGCCCACCGGACCATACGCGCCATTTATGATTCTCACACCAGGAACGCGACCGCGTATGACGTCGGATACGCCGGTCGGATTCAAAGCCTCGATTTCACGTGCGGTGAACTGTGTGCCCACGCCCTGCTCGGCCCTTTGGTAGAATCCGTTCTGATCGAGGATGCGCGAGCGCACCGTCACCTGGATCGCCTCGATCTCGATCGGCTGAGTCACCATGGTCGGCGCGACCTCGACCGTCCTTCCAGGTTGGAGGACCAGCGTTGCCGTGCGCGGGGCGTACCCCAGGCGCGCGAAGCGGACCTCGATCAGGCCAGGCTCCACGTCTCTGACCGTGAACCTGCCTTGCCGGTTGCTGAGCGTGCCCGCCCGCGGCTGTCCGAGCACCGTAATCGACACGTCGGAGAGGGCCTGGTCCCCCTCCGTCACGACTTGACCCAAGACCTGGCCCAGTTCTTCGGCGTCATCCACGTCGGCCGGGGTCAGCACGATCAGGAACTCCAGCTGCCCGGGTACCTCCAACTCGCCCTCGAGTGGCTCATAGCCGAGGCGCTCGGCCTTAATCGGGTAGCGGCCAGCCGGAAGGTCCGTGAGGTCGAAGCGACCCTCCGAGTCGGAGATGACAAGCAGGCCGAGCTCCGGTACCTCGATGACCGCCTCGCTTAGAGCCACGCCAGTCTCAGTGTCACCGATGCGACCGGCCTTGAAGAAACGCTCCCCGGGCCGGGCCCCGATAGCCTCCTCCACCGCCCTTCGTCCCTCGCACGCCAGCAGCTCGCCTCCCTCGCACGCGACCTGATAAAGGCCTCTCGCGCGGGCGAGGTCCTGGGTGACCCCGACTCCTGACTCGTACATGAGCCCGAGGTTGGTGCAGCCCACAAGCTCGCCGCCCTCGCAGGCTCGCTGGTAAAGGCCGGCAGCCCGCGCCAGATCCTGCGGGACGCCCTGCCCGGCCTCGTACATGAGTCCGAAGATGTTGCAGGCGATCAGGTCCCCATCATCGCACGCCTGCAGGTAAAGGCGCTCCGTGTTCTGCGCGGCGGCGGAGCTCGGCAGCAAACAGAGAGTCGCAGCGAGTAGGAGTGTTGCCGTGCTGGGGCTAGTCACGGGGAAGGCGCCGATAGAACACGGAGCCGTCGCTTCGGAGCGTCCACTCGAGCCGGTCGCCTACGGTGACCGCAACATACGCGGCGTCCTGTTGCGCCGGGCCGCCGAAGTCCAGCCCAGCGTCCCGGCCCGCACTCTCAAATGCCACCCGGACCTCCGAACCCCGCATTGGAGCGTCGAACGTCCTGGTCGCTCCTCCACGGAGTTCGCCGAGCCGAGTTCTCCTTCCGCCCTGCCACTGGACGTACACTGTTGTGACACTTGCAGTCTCATTCTGGGCAACCATTGCCACACCTTCCTCTGAGCTGACGTCGCCCGAAGGAACGTTCGCCTGGCCCCCCGCGGCACAGCCTGACGCGAGGGCAGTTCCGAGAATGATGATGATGGCCGTCTTCTGCATGGTTCCCCCTGGATCGCGGACTTGGACGATGATACGGAGATTAGGCGCGATGCGCACGGTGAACGAGGCCGGGCGCTCAGCGCCCTCTCGTCAGAGTACCCCCTTGAGGGTCGACAAACCGAATTAGCCGTGGCGCATCCTGGCCCCATGCCCTACCGTGAATCCCGGCCTGCTCAACATAAAAAGGAAGACCATGGTATTCAGACGCGTCATGATGACCCTGACCACATTGTCCGCGGCGACCTTCGTGGGGCATCCCGTCGGGGGCCAGAGCACCGAGAGACTGACCGTGCCCGGCCTCGAGCAGAGCGTGGAGATCGTGAAGGACGTGTGGGGGATCTCCCATATCTACGCGCAGACGGAGCATGACCTCTTCTTCGCGCAGGGCTACAGCGCGGCCCGCGACCGTCTCTTCCAGTTCGAGATCTGGCGTGCCCAAACGATGGGCACCACGGCGGAGATCCTCGGGCCTCGGGCCATCGACCGAGATCATGGTACACGGCTCTTCAAGTTCCGGGGGGACATGACCCAGGAGATGAATCACTATCATGACCGGGGGGCCGAGATCATCCCCGCGTTCGTAGACGGCGTGAACGCGTACATCGATCGGGCGCTGGAAGACCCGGACGACCTCCCACTCCCCTTCCAGCTGCTTGGGATCGAGCCGCGACATTGGACTCCTGAAGTCGTGATCTCCAGGCACCAAGGGCTTCTCGGAAACATCGGGGCAGAGCTGAATACCGGCCGTGCAGTGTGCACCATCGGTGGCGACGCGGTGAAGGAACTCCAGTACTACCACCCTCGCGAGCCCGATCTCGAGCTCGACCCCTTTATCGACTGCGAGTCGCTGCTAGAAAACGATATCCTGCACCTCTACAACGCGTACCGGACATCCATCCGGTTCGAGCCCTCCGACATCGTTGCGGCGAACTCTCGAAACGACTCCGAGAGCTTCGATCGCCTGGCTTCCCTCCTCGACGTCGAAGCCGCGGAGCTCGAGGGTCGGTCCAAAGACGACATAGGGAGCAACAATTGGGTGGTGAGCGGTTCGCGCACCCAGGACGGATACCCGTTGATGATCAACGACCCTCATCGCGCGCAGGCGGTGCCCTCCTTGCGCTACTGGGTCCACCTCGTCGGACCCGGCTGGAACGTGATCGGGGGTGGTGAGCCCGAGATACCAGGCGTCTCGATCGGTCACAACGAGCAAGGGGCCTGGGGGCTCACTGTGTTCGGCACCGACGGCGAGGATCTGTACGTGTACGAGACCAATCCCGCCAATCCGAACCAATACCGATATGACGGCGCGTGGGAGGACATGCGGATCATGGAGGAGACGATCCAGGTGAAGGGTGCCGCGTCGGTGACGGTGGAGCTGAAGTACACGCGCCACGGTCCGGTCGTCTTCGAGGACTCCGGGAAGGACCTCGCCTACGCGGTGCGTCCAGCGTGGTCGGAAATCGGCGGCGCCCCGTATCTCGCGTCCCTCCGAATGGACCAGGCAACCAACTGGGAAGAGTTCAGAGAGGCGTCGAACTACAGCAACATCCCGGGCGAGAACATGGTCTGGGCAGACCGGGACGGGAACATCGGATGGCAGGCGGTCGGAATCGCTCCGGTGCGAAGAAACTTCAGCGGCATGGTGCCGGTGCCCGGTGACGGGCGGTACGAATGGGATGGATACCTGCCCATCATCGCGAAGCCGCACGAGTACAATCCGGAGCGCGGGTACATCGAGACCTCTAACAGCAACTACACGCCGCCGGACTATCCGTACATGGATGCGATCGGATTCACGTGGACCGATCCGTACCGTTGGGCCAGGGGAAGCGAGTTCCTGGAGACGGGCCGGAAGCTCAGCATGGTGGACATGATCCGGTTGCAGCACGACTACCTCTCGATTCCCGCACGCACGCTCGTGCCGCTACTCGCGGACCGACCGGCCTCGAACCCGCAGGTCGAGGAGGCGCGTCGTCGCCTGCTCGATTGGGACTATGTGTTGGACAAGAACTCGGTCGAGGCCGGCATCTACGTCGCCTTCGAACGACAGCTCCTGGACGGCATCGAAGAGCTCAAGATCCCCGCCGCCGCACGTGACTACGTCGGGATCGGTATGAAGCGGATGGTCGACTTTCTTCTCGCGCCGGACGGGGACTTCGGCGCCGACCCGCTCCGCGGCCGAGACGAGTTCCTGCTCGACGCGCTTGCATCAGGTGTGAGAGATCTCCGGGAGAAGCTCGGGTCAGACATGGATGGTTGGGTGTACGGGCAGGTGGACTACAAGCACGTCCTTATTCGGCATCCCCTGTCCGCTGCAGTCGATGCGGCGACGCGGGAGCGGCTCGATGTGGGCCCCCTGCCCCGTGGCGGGAACAGTTTCACGGTCGGCAATACGGGAGGTGGGGACAACCAGACGTCCGGTGCATCCTTCCGGATCTTCGTGGACGTGCGCGACTGGGATAACACGCTGGGAATGAACACCCCGGGCCAGGTTGGCGACCCCGACAGCCCGCTCTATGACAATCTCTTCGAGCTATGGGCCAATGATCGTCTGTTCCCGGCGTTCTACTCCCGAGACAAGATCGAGGGCGTGGCCTTCGAGCGCCTGGAGTTACAACCGGGAGGCTGAAGCCCCGGCTAGCGCCTCGGCTCCGACATCACCTGCCGGACCAGGTCGCCCCACTGCTCCCGATCGTCCGGGTCCCATACCGCGTTCATGGTGGCCCGGGCCTCGGGCTCGGGTACACCCTCGATGAGGGTCCGGTACATGTACATGAATGCCGAGGCACGCATGTTCGCGATGCAGTGGACGTAGACCTTCCGGTTCCGGTTCGCCTGCATGACGTCGAGGAACATCTCGACATCGCTCACCGTCGGCGTCTCCCAAACTACGGGGATGTGGACGTAGGTCAGTCCGGCCTCAGCGACGGCGAACCCCTCGCCTTCGTTGCGCGGGTCCGCGACGGCCAGGTTGATGACTACCTCGTACCCTTCGTCCTTAATCAGTGAGATCTGGTCGAGGCCGATCTGCCCTGACGAGGCCAGGCGGTCGCCGACTCTCTGGAAGTTGAGCACGGTCTCGAGGGGAAGGGGCACGTCCTGCTGCGCGTGCGCGGCAGAGGCGAGGAGCATGGCGGTGAGCACCGCGGCTGGGATCGACACGAATCTCTTGATCATGCGCTCAGAATAGGCTGCCGTGGCTGTCCGTGTCCAGGAGACCTAGATGGCGAGCCCTCCGCGCCGTGAGGCTCCGCTTCACATCCGGCCAGTCGGCGGCGAGAAGGCTGTACATGACGGTGTCCCCGACGGTGCCGTCCCTTCTGGGATGATTGTGACGGATCACGCCGTCTTTGCGGGCGCCCAAGGCCTCGATGGCTCGCTGCGACCTCGAGTTGAGGATGTCGGTCCGTAAGCCGACGACACCACAGCCCATCGCCTCGAACGCGTGCCCCATGAGGAGCAACTTGCATGTCGTGTTGACATGAGTGCGCTGCCAGGTCGATGCGTACCAGGTGTATCCGATTTCCACCCGATCGATCTGCGCGCGGACGTCGTGGTACCTCGTAGTGCCCACGATCGCGCCAGTCCCCAATTCACGAACCGCCCAGGGCAGCATGTGGCCCGCTTCGTGCCCCGCGAGTGCGGCCTCCATGTACGTGGCGGTCTGGGCGGGCTCCGGGACAGAAGTGAATCCGAGCTCCCAGAGCCTGCCATCTGCAGCGGCCACCGCCAGTCCATCGTGGTGGGCCTGGGTGAGTGGCTCGAGGCGAACTCCGTGTTCCTCGAGCGTGACGGGATCAAGGGAGATCATAGACGTCTTCGAGCCGCATGATGACGTTCCCCGGGAGGCTGGTGCATGACTCGTGATCTAGGTTCAAGGGCATGAGACCATGTTCTATGCGGCCCTGTCGCGCTAGTTGGTAACGAGCGGACCGGTTCCTCTCAGCGCCAGCCCCACTCTCAGCCAGAGGCCTGAGTACCAGCAAATGCAGAAGATTCATCCCGTCGCGCCCGATCTCGTGACCGTTCCCGCCGGAGATTTTCTCATGGGAAGCGAAACCGGCGGCAACAATGAAAAGCCGGCCCACCGGGTATGGGTGGACGCCTTTGCGATCGCGAAATACCCGGTGACGCGTAGGGACTATGCAGCCTTCCTCGAAGCGACCGGGCATGCGTCCACAAAGTTCTGGGATGATCCCAGATTTCAGCTCCCGAATCAGCCCGTCGTGGGTACGAGTTGGTTTGAAGCCGTTGCCTACTGCGAATGGTTGTCCAAGAAGAGCCGAAAACACTACCGCTTGCCCACGGAAGCCGAACGGGAAAAAGCGGCCCGCGGCGGGCTAGAAGGGTGCGACTATCCCTGGGGCGATAAGCCACCGAAAGACTTACGCGGAGTGAACCCGCCGCTGGAAGAAGTGGGGACCGAAGGTCCCAACGCCTACGGGCTCTATAACATGGCCGTCGGCGTACACGAATGGTGCTCGGATCGTTATAGCCCGAACTACTATGAGTCATCTCCAAACCGAAATCCCGAAGGACCTGCCGGCGGCGACCGTCGTGCAGCGCGCGGAGGGGCCTGGCGGCACGCCATCCGGTATTCTCGCTGTGCGGCCCGGAGCAGCCTCGGCCCTGAGAAAGCGTTTAACGATTTTGGCTTTCGTTGGGCGCTGACGCTTTGACAGCAGGCGCGACCGGACGAGACCCTCGCCCCACAGATCCGGAGGGGCCTTGAATGTCCGATCAGTCCGGAAGCCCCACGTCTCGCAAGAGAGCTCTGAACCTCGGGGTCTGATGGAGGGCTAAGGCAGCGCGAACACCCACATGACGCCGCCCCCGGGAGGGACGGCCACGTTCGTGAGTCCCGCGTAGAACTGCGTCTGAGCGATGCGCCCGCCCGCGCCCACCGCCAGGTACTGCTTCCCGCCGACTTCGAAAGTCACGGGCGCTCCCGAGATATCCCCGTTCAGCCGCGTCTCCCACAGCAGGTCGCCGGAATCGGTGTCGAGAGCGAAGAACCGGCGGTTGGCGTTGCCGCCGAATACGACGCCGCCGCCCGTAGCGAGCGCCGACGCAGTCATCGCCGACCCGTCTTCCGGCCGGTACTCCCAAGCTCGCTCGCCACTCACCGGGTCGAACGCGACGAACTCGCCCACGTAGTCATATCCGGGAACCAGCTTCGCTGTAGCGCGCATCCCCCGGTACAGGCTGCCCGGGCGGTACTCCTCCGTGACGTACGAGATGTCCATGCATGAGTTGTTGACGCCGAGATAGTAGAGGCCGGTGTCGCGGCTATAGCTCGCCGCGTTGAGGTCACGGCCGCCGTAGTAGAAGGGGCACACCTCGAAGACCTCGCCGCTGTCGACGTCGTCGGGGCCGGGCACCAGCTCCGGGTCCAAAATCGGTGTGCCGTCGGCCTCGAATCCCGTGATGAGGTTGTCGTACGCGGTCCGGAACCCGTGTAGGAACTCCCCGGTCGCGCGGTCCAGCACGACGCCCCAGCCGACCTTGCTCGTGTGGATGAGCGTCCTCCGCATCACGCCGTCGATCTCGAGATCGACGAGCATGCTCTCGAAGGCGGCCCGGTCCCACGAGTCCTCTGGCATGACCTGATAGTGCCAACGCAGGTCGCCGGTGTCGGCGTCGACCGCGAGGATCGAGTTCGTATAGAGGCCATCACCGGGACCCCGCCGCGTCGCGGACCAGGGATAGGGCTGTCCTGTGCCGAAGTAGACCAGTCGCAGTTCGGGGTCGTAGCTGACGGTGTTCCAGGGCGCACCGCCGAGAGGCGGCACCCCGCTCATGCCCTGCGTCCAAGTCTCCCACCCGGGCTCGCCCTCGGCCGGGACCGTGTAGAACTCCCATTCCATTCGGCCCGTCTCTGCATCGTACGCGCCGAACTTGCCGCGAACGCCCGTGTCGCCTCCGGTTCGTCCCATGAAGACCTTGCCGTCGGCGATGAGCGGAGGATGGGAGTGCCCTCCGTCGACGTGGTAGTCGCCCGTCCGTGACTCCCAAATCTGCACGCCGGTACGGGCGTCGAGCGCCACCAGGTACGAGTCGGCCGTGCCCCAATACACGTTGTTCCCGTAGAGCGTGACGCCCCGGTGCTTGTTGTACGCCTGCGAGGCGCGGATGTCGTCGGGGTACTCCCTCACGTGCTCCCAGCGCACGTCCCCCGTCGTCGCGTCGAACGCGGTAACCCTCCCGAGCCCTTCGGAGATGTACATGATGCCGTTTGCGACGACCGGCGTCGGGACCCAGCGCGTGGAGGATTCGACCGAGTACGACCACACGAGACGCAGTTCATCGACGTTGGCCCGGTTGATCTCGTCGAGAGGGCTGAAGCCCTGCACGTCGTGTGTGCGCCGGTAGCTCATCCAGTCCCCGTCCTGCGGGGCGAGGAGGCGCTGGTCGGTGACTGGCTGCCACGGCTGCGCCGAGGTCTGTGCTTTGGTGAGCGACGGCGCGAGGCCCGCCGCGAGCAACGGCGCCAGCGTGGCCGCCGCTAGCCGCGACCTCGAGAGCATCAAGGAGTGACGGTCACGTTCACGTTCTCATACGTGAACTGTGACCCGTCACCGGTTACCGCCCGTAAGGTGTACTCACCAGGCTGGTCGAAGGTGACGCGCGCCTCCCAGCGATTGCCCTCGGGAACCTCCGGGAGCACGAAGGGGGGTGACCAGGGCGAGTTGCTGTAGACTCTCGAGTCCATCCAGGTCTTGAGCTGAACCGGATCGAAGCTCACGGCGCTGGCTGGCCCGCGATACACCGCCCAGTGCATCCTGAGCCCGGGCGCGCCCTGCACGACTACGCCAGTGGCAGGACGGTAGAGCTCCTCCGTGTTCTGGGGCAGCCGCCTTGCCGACCGCGGCGGGTACTCGTCCGGATCGTTCGCATGGGCCACGAGCCTGAGGGGCTGGCCCACGCGTACAGTACGGTGTGCGTCGCCTTCGACCTCCAGCTCCGGTGCGATGTTCGTACGCAGACGGTTGTCGAGATCGCCGAAGTTCCCACCGACCTCGGTAGAGATCACTTGGGGATCGATGCGGTAGTCAGGGGATAGGATCCCATAGGCGCGGCTGACCTGGCCGGACGACTTGAGCGTCCAGACCCACTCCTTGTCCCCGAAGTCGGCCGGCACCTGGAGTGTGAAGAGGAACGGATTGCGCCTGGGATACAAATGCGTCGGCTGGCCTTGATCTGCTTGAGCCGGGTCGAAGGCATCGTGCTCGAGGTCGTCGAGCATCGCCGGCTCGGTGAGCGTGAAGTAGTTACGCTCCCCGACCGGGATGTCGAACTCCTGCTCCCAGTTCGTATTGAAGTAGCCGAAGAACATGGTGAGCGACCCATCGTCGTTCGGCCACCAGCCCTCGTAAGCGGCCGAGACGATTTCCCCCCGCAACGGATTGAACCTCCCGACCGCGTCCTGCGCGCGGGCGCTGGGGGCGGCCAGAACAGACAGAATGGCTGCGGCAAAGAGTGCCCGCCTCATTCAGCGCCTCCCTGATCGTCCTCCTCGGTTACCGTCAGGAACTCGGGCGCCCAGCAGAGTGGGCACCCGATATCGTACACGTTGCGGTCCTTCATGAGTGCGCGGCGCCGCGCCATCTCCGCCTGGAACTGCTCCTCGGTGAGCCGCACCGATTGGCCAAGATCGATGAACATGTTCGACACCGATCGACGGCCGCCACCGGCCCAGTTCCGGGAATCCGCGAGGTTGCGGTTCTCTGGAGTCGTGTCCACGAACCCGATCGTGTGCAAGATCGTGCCCTTGGGTAGTAGCGGAGCATGGTCCTCCTCGTACAGGTACTGCTTCACCCAATTGTGATCGTAGCCGACGCAGTTGAGCGTGAAGCGGTTGATCCCCCAGATCGCCTCGAGGCACATCCGCACGCCGGGCGCGTGGAGGTGCGGCTCGAACGCCGTGATCATCGTGTGCTGCGCGAGCACCCGATAGGAGTGGAACTCCTGACCGCCGATTCCCGGCCGGACATCGATGTTTATCCCGTCACCGCCTGAGCCGCCGGACCGTCGGTAGCGGGGCTCGTAGCCCTCGGGGTGAAAGGTGAAGCCGAACTCGAGGCGCCCGGTGGTCTCGCGCCACCCAGTCGAGTGCAGATGAGAGGCCCGCAGCGACAGCGCGGAGTTCGCGGGCAGCAGCATACCGAGACCATCAGCAAACTCGTCGGCGTTCCTCCCGACCTCGTGGATCGGCCAGCCTTGCGACGACCCCCCGACCAGCCCAGTGCCTTCCTCGTTGAGGATGCCACTCGAGTACGTCATGTGATGGAAGATGTACCGACCTCCGACCGTGCTGACCTCGGCGTCCGTCGGGATGTCATTGATCTCCCGGATCTCGACCGACTTCACCCAGCGGTCCTCGCCGAGGCCGGTGGGCACCAGGCCGATGTCGCCCCATCGGTCGGGCCCCACCGCCGGCATGGTCATGACCGCACTGCTTACGACGAGGTCAGGCTCGCCGAGGGCCCAGCCGCGGTCGGCCGGCCACTCGAGAGGCTCCGGAAGATCCATACGGTCACCCTCCGGCGCCCCATTGTCCGCCCAGGCCTGGATCAAAGCCAGTTCGTTGTCACTCAGCGAAGGGTCGTTTTTGAAGTGCTGGATGCCCACGCCGGGCTCAACAAAGAAGGGCGGCATCGCCCCCATCCGGTCGCGGATCGCAGTGCGCTCCTTGATGCGTTGCGACCACCGCCGGACCTCGCCATAAGTAGTCAGCGACATCGGAGCTCCGCCGCCCGCACGATGGCAGCTCTCGCAGCTGCGCTGCAGGATGGGCGCGATGTCCCTGGAATACGTGACCGAGCTCGGGTCGAACCCGAAGTCCGCGGCCGCGAAGGTATAGGGCTCCAGGTTCGCGACGGTGCCGTCCCGCACCGGATACTGAGCGCTCGCGGCGACTGGAAGGAGTGCAAACAACGCGACCAAGGCGACGAATCGTCCGGCGTTCATGGGCAGCATCCTGTGGCAAGTGTTCAACCCTACAGCACCTGCGTCCCGCTACAACGCGATGAACAACACCGGGTCGTTCGGACGCACCGGGGCAATCGAGCGTAATCTACCTGATGGACAGCACCGGCACCACGTCCTTCTGGTGTACACCTTCCCCCCTTGGCCTAGCCCGCGCTGGATGCGGTAGCGGCCTTGGAGGGCTGGGGCCATGACGTTCCGTCGCGATGAACGAAGACGGTGACCTGTCTACAGTACCCGCACCACGCACCTTCCTCGCTCTGATGGACGAGGTTCAGGTTGCCGAGCGTCTCGGGCCTGTAGACCACGGGAAAAGACACGCCCATCAGTCTTCGGTCGCATACCTGGCAAGCGACCGCGTGCAGCGGCTCGGGTGCGGCTTCGCCCTCGACGGCTTCCTCCAACACCTCCAGGTTCTCTTCCAGCTTATGCTCTATGTCGGGGCGGCCCTCAACGGCTGCGCTCAACTGAAGGATGGAGTCCGACACCGTCGACGAGATCAATCGAACTCTTTGCCGAGATCGTCGAATCCGGCCGAGCGTGCTCTTGGGGGGATGCTCCTGTGAGAAGCTGAGGGCGGCTGTCCTCAACACGAGAAAGTTGGGCCGATGTCAGTATCCGATGCACTGAGCAAGTCGGCAAGCGCCCCACCGGCATCCTCCGCCAGGATCCCAATACCTGGCTGTAGGGCGACGAGCGAAGGTCCAGCCACTCCCCGAGTTAGAGGCTTCGGACCGCAAACGTGGAGTACGGAAACGCCAAGGCGCCGGGGGTCGGGGCGGGCGCACGTTCCGCCTGCTGTAGAAGCCGCCGTTCTCTGGCACGTAAGCTCTGGTGGCACAACGTGTACGGAGGGGGTGGGATTGATCGCGCTTCGCGCGATCGTCTCGCGGAAGACGTTTCGGGGCCGCTGCGCGGTCGATCGCTTATGCCGCTCGGCTCGAACCCACGAGTCCTTGCGGACGCCGGTTTTCAAGTTCGTCACACCGACTTGCCCTGAGTTGCCCTCCGCTACTTATCGTTGCCAGATGCGGGGTTTCTCAGTCGCTACGTGGAACACTCGTTGCCGAGAGTTGCCGGCTTTATCGGAGTCCGTTGGCAAAACGTTGGCAAGAACCCCGAGCGCGACCGCTCAACGCCAGCAGGATCGAGCCTCGATCACCACGCCTTCCACGAAGACGCGGAGCCAGGGAATCTGGGGCTTCAATTGCCCGTCCGTTGGCGAAGCTCCTCCATCCAATTCCGGACGACGATGAGCACGTCTGCCGGGGCGCTCGACCCCGTGGCCTCCTCCAGTCGGATTCTCAGGAACCGCTGGCCGTCAGGGTGCTCGTCGTAATGCCGACCTTCACCAACGAACGGCCACTGCGTTCCACTAAACGCGACCTGGGGAGACCCGGCGCTGAAGCCTCCTTCGGTAGTGACTGGGACACTCACGACGGCCTGTCCACTTTGATAGAAGATCTTCGACCCGTCCCGGCTCCACACTGGGGCGCGTGCCTCGCGGGGATCCGCCCCTGGCGCGCTAATCTGCGCCCCGATGTCCAACGTGGAGATCATTCGTCCTCCGATCAGGTCTGGATAGGTCCGCACAAAGATCTCCGGGTATCCGGTCTCGGAAGATTGGTAGGCGATGAACTCACCCCCCGGCGACATGGTCGGGTGCGTTTCAGCAAACTCTCCCCTCGTCAATCGAACCGGCTCCCCTGGCGGCTGCAGCGGCAACGCCCACAAGCCGTGCGCGATCAGCGACTCGTCAAAGTCTTCGAATAGGAGCGTGGAGCCGTCGGGAGTGACCGCGACCGGGCGCTGGTCGTTGGGGCTCTCCGTCAGGCGCTCGACCTCATTGCTCCCGTCCGCTCGCCGCCAATAGAGGTTGGAAGCTCCGTCCCGCGTAGAGCGGAAAACGATTCGCTCCCCGTCAGGAGTCCAGATCGGCGCCTGGTCGGTGGCTTCGTCGACTGTCAACGGCGAGGACACGCCTGTCTGCACGTCGTGGATCCAGACATCCTCATTGTCCTGGAGTCGGACCAGCGTGACGCTTGAGCCATCGGGCGATATGCGGGGCCAGGCGTAGAGACCTGGGTCGATATTCAGCGGCTCTTCGTTGCCTTCCCGATCGATCCAGACCGGCATCCCGTAAAACTGGCTAGTTAGGCCGCCTCCTTGATACACGAGCACGCGCTCGCTGACGACGAAGCTCGCGTGCCCGTTCTGCGCTCCCCGCACGCCCTGGACGAGCATAGTCGGCTCCCCATTCACTTGCAGCCGATCGACGTCGAACGGAACTGCCCAAATCGCCTCGTCTCGCCAGTAGACGATGTGCCCGCCTACATACCGGGGCCACGTGCCCGGGAATAGAACCTCCGGCTCGCCAGTTTCCAGCGGCACGAGGACGACGTGGAACTCATCATACCCGGCGAATGGGCGTCCGCTGGCGATCACGGCGGCGCCCCCTGGAAGCAGGTCTAACCAAAG
>Ga0114996_10003255_pt1 | contig 20323 bp, 17 predicted proteins | sample ArcticOcean_MG_C_4_FD_87039 | JGI IMG/M metagenome (GOLD analysis project Ga0114996, IMG submission 87039) | Marine microbial communities from western Arctic Ocean - ArcticOcean_MG_CB4_134 | ecosystem: Environmental > Aquatic > Marine > Oceanic | place: Arctic Ocean: Canada Basin | collected...
AAGCGGCGTTGTTCGGGATCGAGCGATGTTTTGAAGATCTTGGCAGGCGGCTTCCCATTATGGTCTCGGTAACGATTGTGGATCAGAGTGGAAGGACGCTTTCCGGTCAAACTGTGGAGGCGTTCTGGCTGTCGATTTCACAAGCGAACCTCTTGAGTGTGGGCATCAACTGCGCCCTGGGTGCGAAGGAAATGCGTCCTTACCTGGAGGAGCTCTCCAGGATCAGCCCTGTTCCGGTGAGTTGTTACCCGAATGCGGGTCTGCCGAACGCCTTTGGCGAGTACGACGAGTCACCCGAGGATACCGCCGGGATGATCCAGGTATTCGCAGAAGAAGGGTGGCTGAACATTGCCGGCGGGTGCTGCGGGACCACACCGGAGCATATTCACCAGATCGCCGAGGCGGTCGCGGGCAGAGACCCGAGAGTAGCGCCCGGGCGTGAGCCGCTGTCACGGTTCAGCGGCCTGGAGGTGCTGGAGATTCGCCCGGATTCCAATTTTACGATGATCGGTGAGCGCACGAATATTACCGGCTCCAGGCGGTTCGCCAGGCTGATCCGAAAAGGAGATTATGAAGCGGCCGTGGCGGTCGCACGGGATCAGGTGGAGGGTGGGGCGAATATTCTGGACGTAAATATGGACGAGGGGCTGCTGGATTCAAAGGCAGCGATGACGACATTTCTCAATCGAATCGCGGCCGAGCCCGATATTGCCAGGATCCCGGTAATGGTGGACAGTTCGGATTTCGAGGTGATCGAAGCAGGATTGCGCTGCGTGCAGGGCAAAGGGATCGTGAATTCGATCAGTCTCAAGGAAGGTGAGGAGAGCTTCAAGGCGAACGCGCGCAAGATCAGGCAGTACGGCGCCGGAATGGTGGTGATGGCTTTTGACGAACAGGGTCAGGCCGCGAGCGCGGAGGACAAGGTGCGTATTGCCGAACGGGCCTACGGTATTTTGACTGGCGAATTGGGCATGTCTCCTACGGATATCATTTTCGACCCCAACATTCTCACCGTGGCGACGGGGATCGAGGAACACAACGGATACGCAGTCAATTATCTCGAGGCTATTCGCGGGATCAAGAAACGGTGTCCTGGAATGAAAGTAAGCGGCGGCGTGAGCAACCTCTCCTTTTCATTTCGTGGGAACGACTACATTCGGGAGGCGATGCACGCGGCGTTCCTCTACCACGCGATCCAGGCGGGAATGGATATGGGGATCGTGAACGCGGGGCAGTTGATGGTTTACGAGGATATTCCGAAGGATCTTCTGGATCTTGTGGAGGATGTGATCTTCAATCGGCGGGAGGACGCCACCGAGCGGTTGGTGACCTTTGCGGATTCGGCGAAGACAGAAGGCACGGTACGGGAAGTCGACGAGTCCTGGCGCGAGTGTTCTGTTGAGGAGCGCCTGTCCTACGCCCTGTTACACGGCAAGGGTGAATATATGGATGTAGATCTCCAGGAGGCGCTGACGAAGTATACGCCTCTGGCGATCATCGAGGGCCCGTTGATGGACGGGATGAATGTGGTGGGCGATCTCTTTGGCGAGGGGAAGATGTTTCTCCCTCAGGTGGTGAAGACCGCCCGGGTGATGAAACAGGCGGTTGCCGTTCTTGAGCCGCTGATGGAAGGGAGCGAGGCAGGTGTTGTGCAGACGCGCGGAAAAATTCTTTTGGCTACAGTAAAGGGGGACGTTCACGACATTGGCAAAAATATCGTGGGTGTCGTTCTGGGCTGTAACAATTACGAGGTGATCGACCTCGGCGTAATGGTGCCCGCGGACCGGATTCTTCGCACCGCCCGGGAGCAGCAGGTGGACCTGATCGGTCTGAGCGGGTTGATTACCCCTTCGTTGACTGAAATGGTTCACGTGGCGCAGGAGATGGAACGGGAGGGGTTTACCGTGCCGTTGCTGATTGGTGGGGCGACCACAAGTGTGAAACACACGGCGGTCAAAATCGCGCCGGCTTACTCCCAGGCAACGCTCTACGTGAAGGACGCGTCGAGGGCGACGGGGGTGGTGGGCACCCTGATGCACCCGGATCAGCGCAAAACGCTTTTGGTCGAGAACAAGGAGGCGCAGGAGCGGGCGCAGATAGCGTTCGAGGACGGTCCCGGGGGCCGGCCGCTTGTGCCGTACACGGAGGCCAAAAGGAATCGTCTGAAGATTAATTGGGAGTCGACGCAAATCGAGGCACCCGAATTTCTGAGGACGCGGTTGTTGGAGGGATTCCCGCTGGAGGAAATCGTGCCTTATATCGATTGGAGCCCGTTTTTTCACGTCTGGGAGATGCACGGCAGTTATCCCAAAATTCTGGACGATCCCGTGAAAGGTGAAGAGGCGACGAAGTTGTTCAAGGACGCGCGGGCACTTCTGGATCGCGTGGTGAATGAGCGACTCCTGGGCGCGGAAGCCGTTTACGGCTTTTACGCGGCCAACACCCAGGGTGAAGACCTTGTCGTTTATTCGGACGGCGATCGCGCGGCCGAACTTGCGCGATTCCCCACGCTGCGCCAACAGCAACAGAAGGCCACGGGCAAATATTTCGCCCTGGCGGATTTTGTGGCGCCACCCGGTGTGGACGACTACCTCGGGGCGTTCGCGGTGACCTGCGGGCTGAACGCCCTGGAGCACGTGAAGGCGTTCGAGGACGAGCACGATGATTACAACGCGATTATGCTGCAGGCCCTGGCGGACCGGTTGGCGGAGGCGTTTACAGAGCTGCTGCACGAGCGCGTGAGACGGGAGTGGTACTCGGCCGGGGAAGCGCTGGGGAAGCAGGATCTGATCAAGGGTAAGTACCGAGGGATTCGCCCGGCGCCAGGTTACCCGGCGTGCCCGGATCACACCCAGAAGCGAACGCTGTTCGATATGCTGGAAACAGAGTCCCGTACTGGAATAAGTTTGACGGAAAGTTTTGCAATGATGCCCGCGGCCTCCGTTTGCGGATTCTATTTTGGTCACCCCCAGGCGCAGTACTTTTCGCTGGGGAAGATCGGGAAGGATCAGGTTGAAGACTTTGCCCGGCGCAAAGGAATTGATGTGGAGGAAGCGGAGAGGTGGCTGGCGCCGAATCTGGGGTACTGAGGCGCACCGGGTTTTCATTTCTGAACTTGAATTATATCCGTCTCCCGTGATTCAAAGCCGGTCTTTCCGGTCGCAACAAACAGTTTCTATGGCCCTCAGGGTTGGGCGGTGCCGGGTTCTGTGCCTTCTGTGATCCAGCCTTCAGCCTCAGTGCCCTCTGTGATCCAGCTCTTAAATTGGCCCCTAAACCAATCCACGGTTGCGCTCCTGACGCACAGGTCCTATCTTCTTTCCCGAGCAAATTCTCCCTGATTTTTCTGACCCTCAGACGCACCCACGTGACCGATTTACTGGAGGCTTTATGAAGATCGCTCTCTGTCCACCCGTAAGCGAAGCACTGCGCAAACAGGTGCTGAAGACTGCGCCCGGCTCGGAAGTGGTGATGTACCCGCTGGACGAGGCCGCCGCAGAGATGGCGGACGTTGAGATCATTTTCGGGATGTTTAACGCGGAGATGATCCGCGCAGCGAAGAACCTCAAGTGGGTTCAGACGACGAGTGCCGGAATGGATATGTTTATGAAGTTGCCGGAGGTGCAGGAAGGCGATTTTAGGTTGTGCAACGCCAGTGGCATTCATGCGATTCAGGTGGCGGAACACGCGTGGGCGTTGACGACGGCATTGTTCCGAGGGCTGCACGTGTTCCTGCGTCACCAGAAAGAGCGAAAGTGGTCGGGAGCGACAATGGAGGATTTGCACGGGGCGACCGCTGGAATTATTGGCTTCGGCGGGATCGGTCGGGAGTTCGCCAAACGCGCACAGGCGTCCGAGATGCGAATCCTCGCGGTGGACGTTCAGGGAGGGGAGAAGCCGGATTACGTTGAGGCGTTGTGGGGAATCGATCGGCTGGACGATTTGTTGAAGGAATCCGATCTGGTGTTCCTTGCGTGTCCGTGGACTCCTGAGACAAATAAGCTGATCAACGCGCGCACCCTGGGGCTGATGAAGAAGCGTGCGTTCCTGGTCAACACAGCGCGAGGGCCGATTGTCGATGAAGCCGCTCTGGCGGAGGCGCTCAAATCTGAAGTGATCGCCGGGGCCGGTTTGGACGTGTTCGAGAAGGAGCCGCTGCCCGAGGACAGTCCGCTCTGGGATCTGGACAATGCGATTATCACGACACACGCGGCGGGTGGTTCGCACTACAGACCGCAGCGGACGGTGGACTTATTCTGTGAAAATCTGAAGCGGTATATCGCCGGGGAACCTTTGTTCAACGAAATGGATCGTGAGCTGGGTTACCCGAAACTGGAGACGCGAGTTAAGTAGGAGACATTCGGTTTGGGACAGACCTTCAAAGGGCGGGCTGAGTCCCGCCCTTTCCTGCGCCTGAGGTGAACGGACGATTGAGTGACAGCCAGAGATGGTTCGGTAGATCAACTTTTTCAGAAAGGAAGGGCAATGGCCGAAATCAGGCCTTTTCGGGGGATCCGATACAATAACGATCAGGCAGGTGACGCGGGCAGCGTGGTGTCACCACCCTACGACGTGATCGACGAGAAGTTTCAGCAGGAGCTTTACGACCGGAATGAGAATAATGTCGTGAGAATCATTCTGGGGAAGGACGAGGAAGGAGACGGACCTTCTTCGAACCGGTACACGCGGGCGAGAGACGCTTTCCAGGGCTGGCTGGAAGCAGGTGTCCTGGTCAAAGACGAGGAGGAAGGGATTTACCTGTACGCTCAGGATTTCGAGGCCAACACCTCGGGTGGCCCCGTGAGGAAGTCGCGTCTGGAATCGTCACACTGGTTCGGGCGGACGCCCTGGGTGAGGGCTCGATTCTTCCCCACGAATTCACGATGCCGGGTCCCAAGGCGGATCGGCTCGAGTTGATGCGGCACACCTGTGCGGCGTTTGGTCAGATCTTTTCGCTGTATTCCGATCCCGAGGGCAATATTCAATCCTTGCTTGCCCAGTCGCTTTCTGGTGATCCCCTGTTTACGTTTGTCGACCGGGAAGGGGTAACCCACAAGTTCTGGCGTGTGACCGATCGCGAGGTGATCGATGGTGTCGCCGCCGTGCTGTCCGACAAGCCGTTTTTTATTGCAGACGGTCACCACAGATATGAGACTGCGGTTGTTTACCGTGACGAGCGGGCGAAGGCCGAAGGTGCAGACTGGCAGGGCAAGCCCTACGGTTACCGAATGCACACGCTGGTGAATATGGACGATACCGAAGGAATGGCGATCAACGCGATTCACCGTGTGGTGACCGATCTGGGCGAGGACGGAGTGAAGCGACTCGAGTCCGGTCTGGCAGAGCTGTTCGAGGTCGAACGGAAGCCGCTGGGGACCACCGCAGAGGTGCTGCTGGAGCTTCGGAAACGGGGAGAAGGCGGGAAGGCGGTCTACGGGCTCGCCACGAGGAACGGGTCGGAAGTCCAGTATCTGACACTGAAGGATTCTGTAGATCCCAGGGCGCTCGACCAGGGGAATCATTCGGCAGCGTGGCGGAAACTCAGTTCGGGATTGCTGCAACTGGTCCTGGCGAAGGTGCTGGATCTGGACGACGAGACGCTCACCCGGGGTGAGAAGGTGAGGTTCGTGAAGGTCGAGGAGGACGTGCTGAATCTTGTCCGTGAAGCGCCCGACCGGGCAGGATTTTTTCTGAATCCAGTGGGAATGTCTGAATTGCGCGAAGTGGTTCTGGCAGGTGAGAAAATGCCGCCCAAGTCCACCTTTTTCTACCCGAAGGTCTACACGGGACTGGTGATTCAGGATTTGAATTCGTTCTAACGCTGAGGCGAGTGGCAGGAAGAGAAATCCCGTAGCCCGTTTCTATAGGTCAAATTTCCAGACGTGTGGAATTTTAGGATATTCACTCTTTGTTGAAAATTGAATCGTTTGGCCGAATTCAAAAAAAGTCTTAAAACAGTGAAGTATTTCGAAAGTCAAGAAGTGTCCAAAGCGATTCGTATTATTATATAATACTGATTAATATGAATATTATTTCACTGATTCACAGAGATCCTGGTGTCGCGTCCCCGAGATTCGTTGCGTAACTCAAAGGACGGTGAAGTCATTCTGAGCGCTGTACCTTCGGTTTCCTGGCTCACCACATTCGCGTATGCGCGAAGAATCTCCGCGCGTGAGGTGATCCACCTTGTCCCCTGGCAAAGGACTAATGACGCGTACTTCCGGGACACCATACTAAAGGTCGATACGATAAATGGGTTCCATCCCTTCGGCGATCCTGTCCAGGTTCTCCTTCACGCATTCCGCCCGCCTTCTGGAGGTCTCCAGGGTGCCTCCCGCGATGTGCGGTGTGGCGACGACATTGGGCAGTTTTAGCAGGGGTGAGTCCGGATCTGGCGGCTCTGGATCAAAGACATCGAGCCCGGCGCCTCCGATCTCTCCCTTTTCGAGCGCCCTCAGCAATGCCGGTTCATCCACGAGTCCTCCCCGGGCAACATTGATCAGACAGGCAGTCGGCTTCATCAACGTGAACCGCCTCGCATCCATATATTTGCTGGTTTCCGCAGTCAGGTGCAGATGGAGAGAAAGGAAGTCGCTCGCGGCGATGACCTTGTCCTCATCTTCAGGGCCGCCGATAAACTCCGGCTGGATTTCCTCGAGGATCTCCTGAGCGATCGGCTGAACGTCGATCCCCTGGATCCGCATTCCAAACGCTTTCGCCCGCCTTGCCAGTTCGATCCCGCTGGATCCGAATCCGATGGTTCCCAGGGTGAGTCCATCCAGTTCTCTTCCCATCGGTTCGTATCGAATTCCTTTCCGAATATTCGCCACACCCTCCACATATCTATGTGCGAGCATCAACATCATCATCAACGCCGTTTCTGCCAGGGCGGGCGCACTAAATACCCCCGGTGTGTTCGCCAGGGGAATCCCTACGCGCCTGAAGTAGTCCACATCCACGTGTTCGATGCCGACGGTGGTGACTTGCCACAGTTTGGCGTTCCTCGCCAGCTCAACCATTTCAGGCGTGCCGTTCTGGCCGCCCTGTTCCACCACGGCTTCGATACCATCGAACTGTTCTTCAAGGGATTTGGATTCGGTGAGAATAGATAAGTCGTGAGCCTTCCCCACAATATCGACGATGTCCTGACACCAGGGGATATAGGTGGCTTCGTCTGGAATGAACAGGGTTTTGATACGTCGCATATATTGTCCTCACTGAATGTAGGGGCGCACCTGTGTGTTGGTAGGATTCGTTGGATACGACAATGACGGGCCGTCTTTGTCGGGAAGTTGAATCAGTGAACGAGACGGGGACAAGGATGATTTCCCCCTGTTCAGGCCTCATTCCAATCCTCGTCGTCTAGTGGATTATCCCAGAAGTCGATGGTGCTCTGAGCGGCTGTAGCCTGTTCATTGAAAGGTGCGGAAGTGTTTTTAAAAATGTAAACGACTACCTGGGAACCCGCAGAGAGGGGAATCTGCACATCAATATTTGGACCTCAACTTCTTCCCTGAGTGCAGTATGAGGGGCATTATTCGCTTCAGAAATTTAACTTAGCCTTTCTGGCATAGATACCAGAACCATAGGCCAAATTTACCTCGACCTATGGTGGTTTACCACAGCCACTTCCCCTGAGTGTTTCAAGAGCAGCACGCCGTATTGACGGCTCTCGACTTACTCAGTATAATAACGAAAACAAGCTGCCAACACATCGCCAGATTCTGTCCCCCCTTCCCTCTTAGGGAAGGGGGTTAGGGGGTTAGGTCGCCTCCCATGTCCAAAAAAAACATCCTAATCGGCCAGAAGGTAACGCGATCCAAAGTCCAGCGTGCAAGAGACCTTCGCCATCGAATGACCAGAGAAGAACGTATCCTGTGGCAATCCCTTCGCGGAAATCGGCTAAAAGGGTTTCACTTTCGGCGCCAGAAAATTATCGACGGCTTCATCGTGGACTTCTATTGCCACAAGGCCGATTTGGTGGTCGAAGTGGATGGCCCAATTCACGAAACACAAGCAGAATACGACACCCAGCGAGATCGCATTCTGTCCAAACGAGGCTTACGCATCCTGCGAGTTGAAAATGAGTCAGTACGGAAGGACCTCTCAGGTGTACTCGCTCACATTGTCACAAACCTGACGATACTGACTCAATTTATTCGCCAAAGGTATAGTGGTTTTCTCCCCCTTCCCTCGCAGGGAAGGGGGCCGGGGGGTTAGGTCCCTAAACAACAAGCAACTCAGCCCCAATCGGATCCGACAGCACCTCACACCCCGTCTCCGTAACCACCACATCCTCCTCCAACATAAAATACGCGTCATCGGTGTAAAGCGATGGCTCTACGGTGAGCACCATGCCCTCCTCCAGAATGGTCTCGTCTGCCAGTTCGATAAAGGGCGGTTCGATGATGTCCAGACCCATCGCGTGGCCGATCCCGGAGACCTTCTCCGCATACTCGGTATAGCCCGCCTTTTTATGAATGTCGATCGATATGTTTACAAGATCGGTGATCGGAACGCCTGGTTTCGTGGCAGCAATGGCAGCCTGAAGACATTCGTACGTGACCTTGTAGGCGTCCTTGTGCGCCTGTGTTGCTCGCCCCAGGGCGAACATCCGGGTGAAGTCTGACCAGTAGCCGCGATAGACCCCGCCTGCATCGTGGGTGATGAGTTCACCCTCGGTGAGGACTCTGTCTGTGTGGCGGCGGAGACTGATGTCGCACCTTCGCTTTAATCCTGGAATGTAGGTGGCAAGGGTGATGGAGCCGGGCGCGTCCATGCCCTGTTTCATGTGTTCGACCGAGAGCAGGCTGTGGACCTCACGTTCGGTCAACCCTGGTTTGACGGTGTCGAACAGTGTGCGGTAGGCCGCGTCTGTGATTTTGACGGCCTTGCGGATGTACTCCAGTTCCGCCGGTGACTTTCGTGCGCGTGTTTTCCAGAGAATGGACGCTGCATCGGTGAAGGTCGCTCCCGGCAGATTGCTTTCGAGTTGTGTGAAGTCATCGTGCGGCATCCGGTTCCAAAGGACGCCTCCGTGTTCTGCGCCAATTCTCCCGTTCTCCAGACCGAGTTCTCGGATGGTGTCCGTGAGCAGCGCCACCCCTGCCTGAACCCGGATGGGAGGAGGGTATGTGCGGATGTCTTCGACCCAGCAGTCCAGCTCACACATTCCCGTTTCCAGCGGCGGAACCACCAGGACAGGGTCTTTATTCATCGGAAGGATCGCAAACATCGACGTGAATTTGTGCATCCACCGGTGCGTCCAGTGACCGGTAAAATACCGGTGGTTGGTGTCGGTGTTGATCAGGACGGCGTCCAGACCTGCGGCTTCCATTTCGTTGCGAAGGTTCGCCAGGCGATGTTCGTATTCTTCTGCCGTGAATTCAGCCAATTCTTCAGTTAGCATTTTGATCTCCGTTGTAGCAGGTCCATCCGACCGTTTAGGTGAGGCGATACTCCTGTTTATTTCTGACGAGCAAAATGAATATGATCCCGTGAGATACCAGCAACGCGGGTACGATGATTGCGGGGATAAAGTAGGCTGCGCCGAAGTGTCCGTTCGGGACAAATTGCACACCTTGCGCGAGGGCATTTAGCAGATCCAGTGTTCCCGCAATGTTAAATACCCACACCAGCGGCATCGCGATGGACCAGCCGAATCTCAGGGCCGCAAGTGCAATGAGTGCAAGGAAAGCAGCCAGCAGCTCACCGTAAGCAGCGGGAAAAGCGAAACGGGTATCGAGGGGTTCGGAGGTGACGCCGTGAATCAGGAAGGCCATCCCGATATACCGGAAGCTGTGAAGGAGAAGGAGGGGGACCAGCGCCTCTGCCCGGCCCCTGGATCTTGCCCAGGGAATCACATACCATCTGGTGATCAGACAAAAGTTTAGCAAACCAAATGCAATGCTGAACGGCAATATCAGGTCTGTAGACATATTTTTGGTCCTCCACTTTGGTAATCGATGTCCATGAGGCGAGGTCTCGCTAGCGCCGGGGTGATCGCCCTTTCATACTGCCACCCGCATTTCGTCCCCGGGCATCCTAATCAGGAACATCCGGGTCCCGATATGTTTATACGAGGTTAAAAAGAAATCAGATGAAAAGCTGTATGGCCTGTCATCCTAAATTAGACGCACAAGAGACCTCCTGGGGTCTGCAAATCATCAACTCTACTTTCCAGCCAACAGCTTGGCGGCAGATCAACCGTTTCCTTCAGTATTCTGCCGGAATTCAGGCGCGCATTACCGAACATCGTATTTCAGGAACGTAAGATATTCGAGGAAGAAAAATAAGCCGTTCCATATGTACAAGAGGACGATGTCGAAAAAGGCTTCCCTGAATCGTGTTGAAGCATCTGGGTAGGCGTAAGCATACTTGGGATAGTCTTCGATTTCGAAAGTGCTTCGCACCCGCAGTCCGGCGTTTTTGCGATCCCCATTTTCTCGCGCCATCGCACCCCAGCCGTAGAAGGCATATTTCGTCAATACCTTGCGATACGCCACAAGTGACTGCCAGAATCGAAGTGCTTCTTCGGCACTCGGGTGAGGAAGAGAAAGTCGGGTGCGGAGATGCGTCCTTTCAGCGGGTTTCGGTAAAGCCCCTTGTCAACCTGGCGTTGGTGATTCTCTGAGACGGGGATCTGGCTGGGAACTGCGCTTTCGAGACCCATCACCAGCCAGCTCAACGGGTGCGGGGGCCTGGCCGCATAGGTGCCGCGGCGATCGAAGTGCTCATAGTCGAAATGATCCACGATTTCATCACTCGAGGAGTTCGCGGCGAGTGCAGCTGTCGCGTTGGCGCGGTATTGTTCCAGAGCGCCCTCGAATTGTCCCGACATGACGATGAAGCTAGCCAGCAGCGCGCCGACCTGCAGTACCAGGGTGATCACGAACCTCAGTGAAAGCAGATGTGTCAGCAATTCTTTCCGAATAAGGCGTGCTAACATGTGGGGCGTCCGGCGTGGATGAAGTACATGATTCCTCAAGAAAAGAACTAGAGGGATTACACCATGTGGTTTCTATCAGGGAGTATTCGAACAGAGATGAATAGGGGCAGCAGAACGTTTGGCTTATAAAAACTAAAAATGGTTTTGGATGCGTCAGGCAGAAGTCAGGAAGGATGAGTGGAGGTTATTCAGTTGCCCCACATCTTCCCAGGACTTCAAGTATCCGCTTCAATCCGCCTTTGAGGGCGTGAGCCAGTGCGGATCTGCCTTTGGCATCTGTCGCCTTGATGTCTGCCCCGGCTTCCAGCAGCAGCTCTGTGACTTCAGCGCAGTCATTTCTCTGAGAGGCGTTCATAATGAGCGGGGTAAATCCGAGGAGATCCGAATCCTTTTTCACGTTTCGGGCATCCACATCGGCTCCTCGTTTGAGTAAGAGTTCGACTGTCGCCGGCTGGTGTTCACTTGCCCAGTGAAGCGGTTTTCCACCGTAACAGTTGATCTCATCCGCCTCGATATTCGCCCCTGCATCCAGCAAGAGCGATACGATATCCACCGATCCATTATGGCTGGGCCAGTGCAGAGGGGTGTCGCCGATCCATCCGCGCTGGTGTACTGCAAGTGGGTCCGCCTCGATGTGTTTTCGTGCCAGGTCTTTCCACCCCTGCCTTGCGGCCAGGTTCAGGGTGACGCCAAGCCCGTTCGTACCGTTGGCTTTGTCCGGTATCTCATTGAGAAAATACTCCACCACAGGCTGCTTTTCGTTCCAGGCGGCAATGATGACGGCCGGGTAGGTTGAAAGGGGATTGGAGTAGACCTCGGCCCCACGTTCGACCAGAAGCTTCACGACCTCCAGTTGTCCGTGTTTGGCGGCACTGTGAAGAGGTGTGAGCTCTTGCCAGGCCTCCGTGTCGGGATTCCGTACGTGTAACAAGAATGGAGCATCGTCCAGTTGTTGACGAACTGCATTCTGGTCGCCCATAGCAACATCCGAAAAGAATTCCTGTATGTCCATTGTTATTCTCCTGGAACAGGTTGGTCGCACCTGATGAACGCCGCCCTTCAATCCTCACGCACTACAGAATGTGTTAAGCATAATCATGCTCGCCCTGTCTGCCAAGCGCTTGTTGCAGAGCTTGCTGAACGATCTCCCGCTTGTCGTTCGCAATCACCTGGAGCGAGTTGGGCGATTTAGTGGATGCGGTCTTTCCAGGCGCCTGAATGGTTGCCGTTCGATGCATCTTGTGGTTGACTCGCAGGTGTTCAACGAAAAAGGGGACCGCACGCGCTTCACCCAGACTGGCCAGCGCGCGCATGGGGCCATTCAAGATTCCGATGTGTACGGGCCTGGTGGCGCTATTTCCATCTTGCCATCAGGTCTGCTTCGATGTCTTTCCAGGCAATACGCTGTTTGGCTGCGGCGACCATCATGGCATAGATCACGCCGTTCAATTCCTCTGGAATGCCTTCGCCAAGGGTGAAGGCACGGACGAACTCAGCGCATTCTTCGCCGATTTTCTTGGCGATTTCATTGTTGTTCGACAGGAGCTGCGATGTGCCTGAGTCTGTTGGGTTTTCAGCGACTTTCAAGATTCTCCCATACTCTTCAGACCAGGGGTTTCGGGTTTCTTTCCCGACGAGGGAGATGTCGCTGAAACGCACGATTTCTACGATTTTAATACCCATTTTCGATATCGCGCTTTCGCTGGAATTTTCGCCCCGGTATACGATCTCTACGCACCAGTCGTGGGTGCCTTCAGCCACTGTATTTTCCGTGTCGCCGGCGTAAAGGACAACGCTGAATTCGATGCCACTCTTACCAAATGTGTCTTCCAGGTACGTGCGTGAAGTCAGTTCGTATTTACGGTTTACAGCAATGGAGACGGTGACGGGGGATTTTGGGAGTTGACCTTGTTGATTCATCAGGCACAACGCAGGCCTGTTGAATTGGGCGCTGGCGTCGAACCAGTCGAAGGTATTCAGGACGACGAGAGGGGAATTCGGATTACCGATTTGATACTCATCGAAGAGATCGTCTCCGGTGAGTCCATATGTAGTATCACCGCGAGCGATGCAGTCATCGACGCGTTGTCCGATGTCTTCTCCGCGGGCAGCGATGATTTCCAGTTTTCCCCGACTTTGTCCCGGGCGGTCGAACGATCCGTCTTCGTCTACGCCAATTTGGCGCAGGAGCTGGTTTACATACTCGTTCAGGCCGCCGCTCTTGGGTACGTAAAGTTTTGCTTTCTGCTCCTTTATAAAGAGCCAAATTTGCTCTCGATACACGCGTAGACCTCCGACTGGTAATTGATGCTGTGATATGTGCCTTCAGGGAACTGGTTCATCTTAAGGATTGAAATGGACAAGTGAAACGAATTCCAATTTGGGATGCGAGTTGACCAGGCTTTGCTGACTGTCGTGTGACCGGACGTATTAGAGCTGTTAGGCTGAGGTGTTTTTGGCGAAACACCGGATCCAGGTTCCGTTCGAGTGAACACTATCGATCTGGAATCCAGATTTGGAGATCGCTTGTTCTAGGGAATTGATGGACCAGTATGTGAACCGTCTTTCGCCATCCACATCGTATGGGACAGGTTCCCATTTCGTTCCCGATCCTTCCTTTACCGCCACGAAGAGTGTTCCACCTGGCTTTAGCACACGGTGAAATTCAGCGAGAACAGATTCAACGGCATCGCGTGCAATGTGCAAAAGTGAAGCGCTCACCCAGAGCCCATCGGCCGCGTTCTGGAAAGGCAAATTCACCATGTCACCCTTGATGTAGGGTCCTGGATAGTGCTGTTTGCCAAGTTGCAGCATCCTGGAACAGAGATCCATTCCGACCACAAAATGTCCGAGATTGCGAAGTGTCTGGGAATCGAACCCTGGTCCACAACCTATGTCCAGAATTGTGCTGCCGCGACTAAGGCGTTTGTCAAACTGGTCTATGTTGTCCTCAATCACGCTGCGATCCCGGTGTCGCTCGAAATACGCAGGGGCAATTCGCTCATAAGTCTGGATCGTATTGTTCTCTTCAGTCATTTCTTTTCTCAACGGGATGTTTTTCCATCCACCGAGTGGGACTCTGTTGTGTAAGGTATTAAGTCGACGAAAGTGCCCGGGACGTGACTATGTCTCGCGAATCTGACCGGCTCACCCCGTAGATGTGACTTTGTGCCACCGGGTGGTTCACATTACAGACCACTTCCGATTTGCGAGCAGCTTCAAGTAGGTTTTTGGTTCGTCACTCATTCGAGAATTTCCCCAGCCTTATACGACACCCGCGTTCGCCAGAGCCAGATCTTCTGCCTCATAGTCGAAGATGGTTGAGTCGTATTCCTCGGGAGGGTTCTTGCGCTCCCAGTTTACTGTGTATCCCAGGTTTGGAATCTCGCGTAATATTCCTTCAGCTTTACCCGGTCGGAGTCCATTTTCTGAATAGATATCGTTGGTCCTGAAGTCTCTGGCGTTGGGATCAACGCCCTGTGTGAGGAGTGAATAGACCTCACTTGGTCGCCTGCCTCCAACGGCATCCAGCAGTCTTCTCTCCTTGGCATTGGCCTTCTTGCGAGGTCCACGGTTTCCCTTCAACATCGATAGAACGGATAGAAGTCTACTGGCCGGGCTCATCATCCATCTCAGAATCTTCTCCGTCGCCCTCTTTTCGGATTCTTCCACGAAATACCTCCTTAGGGTGAGTCGTCTCTTTGGCCGGGCAAACGCCGCACGGGCAAGGACAGGTAGCGCGTCTGCGGACAAGTATCTCTGATGGTGTAAGACCTTGGGCCTAACCCGATTGATTGGCCGTATCCTGGGAAGAGTGTCCGGCCCTGTCCCGAACACGAGCCCGGTCCACAGCATCACCTGCTCAGCGGTCTTCATCCAGCCAATCAAGCTGGCGTTCACCGGTTCTCAGGTTTACGAATCCGAAGCCACGCGGGGGGCAGCGCCCCAAGGGACGTATGTTGCGCTGAGTAAACTGTGATGATATATGATGTGGTATATCTTGCTCCTGAGCTGGTAAATGGAAAGAAGTGTGTTCTATCCGAGCGGCTTTCGACTCTACAGTGCGCTGGGTATTCCACTCATTTGTCCTATTATCGGTTCCACGAACATTGCGGTACCGACAAGTTGAATTACCCATCATTCTACCCTTTCCAATCCTGCTCCAGTACTGCGTAGTACACCGTGTCGATCCACTTGCCGTTGGACCAGGATGCGTCTCTGAAGTGCCCTTCGTAGGTCATCCCAATCTTCTCCAAAACTCTGACCGAAGCCTCGTGAGCGGGCCGACATCCTGCCCAAATACGATGTAGTTGTAGATGCTCGAAAGCAAAGTCTACGAAACTTTTGGCGGCCTCTGTAGCGTATCCGTTACCCCAATAAGCCCGTTTGATCTCGTAACCGAGTTCACCAGATCGGCTCTTCCTGTCAATCCAAAGACCGCATTTTCCGACAAACTGTCCGGAGTCTCTGAGAACGATGGCTATTCCGAGTGGGTTTCGTTTTGGGATTTCAGGCATCCTCAACGCACGAACCCAGTTCTCCCAGTCCCCCAGAGGGGGGCCGAGTTCTCCACCACCTACGAACTGCTGGGCCTCTGGGTCCTGGCTCATTTCATATAGAAGCTGTGCATCCTCTTTTTCAAACTCTCTAAGAAGAAGCCGGCTTGTCTCAATTGGATTCATAGGATACTAACCTCTTCATTGATAACAAATATCATCGAAATGCACGAACGTGGAGGCATTGGCGTTGATGAAACGTAGTTGAGTGTCATCGGGTAGGGAAGTCCCAATTTGATTCTGTCATTTGCATCTAACGTTCGGTAGCTCCCGAAGGGGCCGAACGTAGTGGGCCGGGAACCACACGTTACCCGAAGTTGGCACGGCCTCCTTCACGGCGAAGCCCTCAATGGGGCAACATACAGCGCACGACACCACCAATGGCTTTTTCTGTCTTCTTTTATCTCTCTCCTTGATCCCCGAGTCGAGCGGTGGTAGAGCTTTAATGGCCGCAAAAAACTCCGGCGTGACATCACCCTGACGAAGGGACGACACCCAACTGTTGCGCCACTTCCAGTTGGTTCCATTCAGACCAGGCCTCCACGATCTTACCATCGGTGATTCGGAATATGGCAATCCCGTGATCCGGAATCTCCTTGCCGGTCGGTGGCACGGTCACCGACAATCCCGAAGGGATGCCTCCCAGACGCCGGTGTGAACATTCCCCGGGCAACTATAGCGCGTGACCACGAGGTCGTCCTCGGCGACCACCGTCTCTATGACTACCTGGGAGCCCGGGAATGCCTCCTGTCAACCAGAGATGAAGCTGCTGGCGCTACTTAGATCTTCAGCAAGGAATTCATCGATAAGCTCCAGCTTTCCCTAATTCCACACCTCCTACCAATACTTTAGCACCAACGCCTTGTTTAACTCAGTTTGGTTCTGCATTCAAGACTCCTCTACTCGAATGGCCATTGCTGGGAACCCATCTCGCATGATGAGTAATATCGCTAATCACTCGGGATATCTCAGTCGAGATTAAAAGAAATCAGCATACCCCATTAAGAATCGAAGACGCCCAATATGTAGCTATTCGCCGTGCAAGGGGTGATTCTTATTTTTCGTGCGCGCTTTTTGGGAGTGGGTGTCAGCTTTCTAAATTTGCGCCAATTTCAAATAACTGTGGCCGCTCACGAACCCGGACTAGGAACGAAGCCGGGTTGTGGGTGGTCGGGTTCTGGTGTTGTGCGGGAGAATATTAGGTTTAGAGCAGCCGTTTGAGGAACAGCCTGTAGCGCAGTTTGATATGGTGATGAAGATCAATGTGTACGGTGTTTATCATTTCCATCAGGCGGTGATTCCACATATGACCGAAGGTGGTTGGGGGCGTTGTGTGACGATTACGTCGGGTGCGCGAAATGAGGGCCCAAATCAAGTGGCTTATTGTGTGTCGAAAGGTGCGGTGTATTCGTTCATTGGAGCGTTGGGAAATACGTATAGCAAGCTGGGGTGTTCGTCAAAGGTGTGGAGCCCGGGCGGGCGTTAACGGATATGGTGGTACCGCGTTTTTCGCCTGAGTTTATTGCAAATCCCGGCAATCCGTTGGGGAGGTATTCAGATCCTGAGGAGGTGGCGGAAGTGATCGAGTTTTTATGTTCGGAGCGCAATACGTATACGACAGGTTCGGTGTGGAGTGTGAAGGGTGCCACGGGTTGAGAGAAATAACCATGTTATCACAATGTACATCGCTTCTTGGTGTGTCCACTATACTAAACTACATCAACATCCGTCGACGGCCTTATTCAGACGAACTACGAGATCTTCGGGAAGTGTAATCTCAGAGGCCCGAAGCGAATCCTCGAGTTGAGGGATGGTGCGAGAACCGATTATAGGAATCGTGACGAACGGCTGAGCCAAAAGCCAACCGAGGGCCACGGCCGTTACGGTAGTATCGAGGATGGATGCTGCCTCCTGCAAAACTGGGAGTAGGGCAACATTGATGTCATTGTGGAATCCGCTCTTCTTGGCTGATACGAGATCAGCTGCAAGTTTGGTGAAGTAGCCACCTGCCTGCGAGCCGAAAGGAATGGCCGCAAGACCGGATTCGCTATGCATCCTATGTGTGGGCAAATCCATCGCACACATCGTCTGATCCTCCGGCGGCCCCACGTTCATGCCTGCGAGGCTCCAACGCATCTGGTTAGCAACAAAACCGGTGAACCCTTTCGCTCGGGCATACCCCTGTGCAGCGATGATTCGGCTCGGCTGCCAGTTGGAACAAGCGTAGTATCGAATCAGGCCGGCCTTCTGGTGGGCGTTAAGCGTCTCCATAATTTCGGCCACGGGACGCGAGGGCTCATCACGATGAAGGTAGTAGAGATCGATCGTCTCTACGCGAAGCGTCTCGAGGCTTCCGAAGAGGTCGACGGCTATGTGCGCTGTGGAAAGACGCGAGTCCACAGAACCCAGGATAGGGTGAGCTCCCTTTGTCGCCAGAATGATCTGTTCCCGGTTCCCACGAGATATGAGCCAATCACCGATGATTCGTTCGCTCCTGTTCAACTCACCAGGTACCCAATTCGAATAAACCCGGGCCGTATCGAGAAAATTCCCACCACCCGCGACAAAGCCGTCGAGTAGATCGAAGGCCTCGCTATCTGTGTTCTTGACACCCAAATTGGCACATCCCAAGCAGATTGGGGAGACGGAGAGGTGGGTGTCTTGTATCGTGATGTATTTCATAAAGAAGCTGTCCCAATGGATTTCAGAGTTCGCTCACAGCGCTTCACCGCATATGTCTGTCAGCAAAATCCATATATCTATCCCAATCATAGTCTGTCACGTCGTGGCGACCTCGGCGAACGTGATAGCCTATTGTGCTCTGGAGTGACTGCTGGACCTCTGGTATCTTCTCGGTTTCCAATCCATCAGTCCCCAGCAGTCTGTATACAGGATCCGCCAACCTCGCGCCGAGGAACTCACCCCTGGGATCTGCCCACCGATCTCCTTCGGCGCTTGCGACATAAACAGGACGTGGCGCAACCAGTGCGATCAACAGATGCTGGTCCACGGGACAACTCGGCTCTTTCTCATTGTATCGCCTGAAGTTGTCACAGAACCAGTGTGGGAATGCGGTGTTGATTCGTCCGATTGTCTCACCAAAGGCCCGTCGTGACAGCGCGGCTCCGCCACATCCACTGCAGTTCGAAATGACGATAGCGAATCGTTGGTCCTGAACGCCTGCCCAAAGTGACGTTTTGCCCAGACGGGAATGGCCCATCACGGCAATTTTCTCTGAATCGATTCCTTCGTCCGTTTCAAAATAGTCGAGTGCCCTGCTGAGCCCCCACGACCACGCACCTATGCTACCCCACTCATCCGCTGCCGGAATACTGTCGGGGGAATGAAACAGCGAATGGATCCCGTTTCGATAGCCATCATCGTAGTCGGGATCGAGATCGCCGCAATAGGCAGTCGCAACCATATAACCACGATCGACAATGCGCTCGATCGGCCATCGGCTTGCCGCAGAACCGCGTGCCTCTTCTGTAGCGTGGTTGTCGACCACGCCCATTCCCTTCCCGCGCATCCACTCGTCGGACAGGATCACATCTGTTTCATCTGTGATCGAGTGGTTACCTCCAAAATTCAGCCCAACGAACCCGGGCACAGGTCCCTCTGCATCTTTCGGCACATAAATCAACAAGTCCAGATACGGCCGAGAGTTACGATCGGTGAAATACATCCGAACTTCCTTGCGCCTTGCCTTTCCACCGCAAGAGTCCGCCGCAGACAGGAGTTCGAATCGCGACGCCACCGCCCTGTTCGGCGTTTTTCCGTAGACCTCCGTTTCGAACAGGAAAAGGACTTCTGCTCTCCGCTTGCCAAGCCAATCAGCGGCGGACCTGACAGGAGCGCCGTCATTGAATACAAGCGGGTCGGGTAGCGTGTACTCTGGGACGAGAGATTCGTCGTAGTTAGCTTCGGACATAGCGCTCTCAAGAATAGGGTGACTGTGGGAAAGTGGGAGGTGGCTGGGGGCAAGTCAGAGGCCTGAACCTTGAACCAACCGCGGGTTAATCTGCCGTTTGCCTGACACCTTTGATCTCAGGCCAGGATTCGAACCCTCACCCGGACTTAGGAGACAAACCCTCTATTTGTGAAATTTCATCTCCGATTCCTTCCCAGCTTTCTAAAAACGCAAGGATATCAAGATTCAACTTCTCAATTGATACAGAGCATTCAACTAGTTTCACGGGGTCAGTGGCATTGGCAGGATCGTGCAATTCGTCTTCCAATTCAGCCTTGCGTGCTTCAGCCTTTTCTATGCCGCGCTCTACTCTAGAAAAGGACTTTCTGAGGGTTTTTAATTGTTGGCGCCTGATCTTATTGTCACTGGGTGACCGTGGTTTATCAATGATCTCAGGGGTATTAAGAGAGCTCTGGAAGGCTGTCAATTGAAAGGTGTCGGCAAACACCTTTACCGTTCCATCACCAACAAGATAGATGATCTGATCGCAGACTGTGTCCATAAGAAAGCGATCGTGCGTAATGAGCAGTAGCGCACCTGAATAATCCAGCAGACTTTCTTCAAGAACTTCTAGAGTGGGTATATCCAGATCATTGGTTGGCTCATCCAGGATAAGAATTTCCGCTGTTTCGAGCATCAGGTTGGCCAGCAGGACCCTTGCTCTTTCGCCCCCGGACAATTGAGAGACCGGTAGTTCAAGCTGTTCTTTTTGGAACAAAAAACGTTGTGCCCAGGCACTAATATGAAGCGGGTTGCCCCGAAAAATGACAGTATCTCCATGTGGCACCAGGGATCTCTTTAAGGACAGGTTCTCATCAGGCAATTCTCGATTTTGATCCAGGGTGATAA
>Ga0114996_10003256_pt1 | contig 20321 bp, 18 predicted proteins | sample ArcticOcean_MG_C_4_FD_87039 | JGI IMG/M metagenome (GOLD analysis project Ga0114996, IMG submission 87039) | Marine microbial communities from western Arctic Ocean - ArcticOcean_MG_CB4_134 | ecosystem: Environmental > Aquatic > Marine > Oceanic | place: Arctic Ocean: Canada Basin | collected...
CGGGCGATCATACCCAATATAGAAGAGGCCGAGGCGATCGTCGAGCGCCAGCAAACGGTTCAGAATCGGTCGCAGCGGAATTTGGGAGGAGGGGGGGCCAAAGGAAGCCGGGGTGGAAAAGGTTTGGCCACGTTGAAGAGGGATCCTTTCGCCTCGTCGTCCTCTTCTTCGCCAACTGGTGGTAGCGCAATAGGGGGCCAAACGCCGTCGGGGGCGAGAGTGGGCCGGCACCAACAGGTGCAACGCCAGTGGCGCCGAGCGAAGAGCCTGCGGTAGCAGGTGTTTCTTCCCAAGTGCCGACAGGTGAGCCAAGTGCATCGGTGCCAACGGCAGCGGAGTCTATGCCGACAGAAGGAGAGTCGGTGGCGCCAATAGAAGCAGAGTCTGTGGTGCCAACAGAAGTTGAGTCCACCGAGACAGAAGATGCAGGGGCGGATTCGGAAGCTGTGTTGGAAGTCGATCCCGAGGATGTGTTGGCATTGATACCAATCAAGGCAGAGGAGTTCAGTCCGCGGGCCAAGCAGATTGGTCAATTACTCGCCGCAGTGGAGCGCAGCGACGAGCGCACCTGGAATCTCTTTTTGGAAGCGGGGTCGGAGATCAAAACGTTGCCGGCCTACGGGTTAGAGCTGACGACGGAAGAGTCGCCGGTCAATCTAGCCTACCGAGCCCTGCGTGGAGTGTCGCAGTACCAGTCGCTGAAGAACCTGCTGGACCGGCAGTATATGACCGAGTCGGCGCGCACTTTTGACGCGCAGGTGAGGGCATTTGTCAACGCGGCCCAGCGCAGTAGAAAGGAATTGACCACAGACGATCGGCAGATGGCGGCTCTGGAAGGGATTCTGGACGCGGCCGGTGCTACTTTATTGCGACTGGAAACCTTGAAAGTGGCTTATATGGTGGCACAGGATCCAGAGGTGGAGTACACCGACGCGGCGGTTGCCCAATATTGTGATAAAGTGCTGGAGGCCGTTTTGGGAGAGGTCGATCCAGAGGTATTGGAAGCGGTGCGCGAACAGGCCGGGGAGGATGCGCGCGCCATTCTAGAAATGTTCGGTCGGGAGCATTTTGTGCGCTCTTTGCGGCGGTATGTAACCATCTCACCGAGGCAGCTTGGGCGGCGCTATCGCCCGATCACGAACCCGAAGACGTCATAGGCAAAGTCCAGGCTTTGGTGCGCCAGGCCATGGCCAACAATATCGTGGTGGAGAAGCCGGAGAAGCGGCGGCACGCCGACAATTCGCGTTTCCCCCTGTCGGTGGTCAGTCTGGGGCAGCTCAGCGGCGATGCGCAGTTCAAGGATATGTACGTGCGCGTCGGCATCGACGGTCGTCTGTTTTACGCCGAGGGGTTTGAAGACGAGACCTACGTCGATCTCTTTGAATTGCGCGAATTCAAGTCAATTCGGGTGCAGAGCAAGGGCATCGACAGCGACGAAGGGGGGCCGCTGAAGACGGGGGAGAAATACCTACACACCATCGGGCGCACCAAGCAGGTTTTTGAAGCGACGCCGACGGCCGTGATCGCTAGCTGCGTCAAGGAGGAGGACGGCACCCCCAAGATTTTCTCGGTTTTTCGCCGCTCGGCGCGACCGTGAGAAAATGTTTTACCAGGAGATAGCCGTCAGCAGGAAATTAGCTACTTCTCTGTGGGCGCGGTGGTTGGGGTGGAAATCCTTGGGATGGACCCAATAGTCCTGTTCCTGCTTGCCGGCAAAGATAGACAGTAGGTCGATATAGTCGATGTTGTGGTGCTGGGCGACAAGTGCCAGTTTGTCGTGGATGTCGACAAAGGGATAGTCTTTGAGGGCGTGGAAGAGTGGGAAAACGACTAGGCTCATAGTGCTGCCGCGCTCGCGGCAGAAGGCGTGCATAGCGGCTATTTTTTTCTTTGTGCGCACCCATCCAGAATTTTCTGTGTAAATCAATTTATACCATTCGATTGTATCGCGTGCCAGGCGGTTGCGCGCCGTTCTTTGGGCGAACCAGAGCAGGGTATAGCTGTGTAATTCGCGGATGCCGGCCGGTAAAGTCTGGAGTAATTGGCTTTCGCGCAGGTGCATGAAGTCGTAGATCGCCTTGTGTTTCTTTTCGATTTTCTGGGTGCGCCAGGGATCGTTGAGGGTGTAGGCGTAGATGACGCGGTCGACGTGGCCAAAATAGTCTATGCATGTTGTCAGGCGCTGGGATATTGTAGAAATACCGGCGCCTGGCAGGCAGGCGTTGACGAAGATGTGCTGCGTGTCTGTGTTATTCTGGCCGGTGTTGAGGGTGTGTTCTAGGATATTGGAGAAACGGTCTTGGCGGCGGACGCCTTGGCCGAAGCCGAAAGAGTCGCCGATGACCAGTGTTATTTGTGCCTTTGCGCCGATTTCTTTAAGGTCGGCGAAGGGGCGTTCGCGGTAACCTGATTCGTTGCGTTTATCTTCGATGGCGTGGGGCACTGCGGTGAGGGGGAGGTTGGCGAGGTTGGGGTTTTTGTCGATGTTGCCGAGATAGGTGAGCTTGGTGAAGGGGTGGTCGTGGCGTAGGTCCCAGTCGGCGATGCTGTTGAATTGGTTGTCGTAGCACCATAGTGTGGTGGAGGGGGTGTTGGTTTTGTAGATGATGGCGGGGTGGGTTTTTTGGGTTTTGGTTAGGAGGAAGAAGAAGATTTCTATTGCTAGGAGACAGGCTAGGGTGCTGGTTAGGGTTAGGGTTAGGTTGGTGGTGAGGCGTTTTAGTTGCATGAGGTTTTGTGTTTTGCTTGTGTGGGACGGTCAGGTAGGGGACGGTCCCTCGCTCATGGCGCTCAATCCTTCGGATTGGCGTACCTTCGGTGCTCGCCCGGCTCCTGCCGGGCTCCGAGGCATTACCCCCTGCGCCGCTCCTGCGGCTTCGGGGGTAATGAATCCGCTCTGGGACCGTCCCCTACCTGACCTTCGTGGAAGTGGGTTGTTTGCGATGAGGAATCTAATCTAGATTGTAGAAGTGGACGGCGTTGTCGTGTAGGAGTTTGCGTTGGTCTGCTTCGCTGCGGGGGGAGATTATTTGGCGGAGGGCGGTGGCCCATTGGGTGTAGGTGGCGCCCAAGGTGCAGACGGGCCAGTCGCCGCCGAAGACGACGCGGTCGGGGCCGAAGGAGTCTAGGCAGTGGTTGATGGTTGGGGCTAGGTCGGCGGGGGTCCAATTGGGGGTGGCGCGGGCGATGATGCCGGAGATTTTGCAGATGACATTGTCTTGTTGGGCTAGGGTGTTTATGCTGTCCAGCCATTGTTGGCGGGTGTGGGAGAAGGGGTTTTGGGGGTCGTGGTCGGTGGTGCCGGCGACGATGTAGGGGTCGGCGTTGCCGCAGTGGTCGAGGATGAAGAGGGTGTCGGGGCATTGGGTGACTAATTGGGTGGCGTCGTTGAGTTCGGCGGGGCGCAGGCAGAGGTCGAAGCTCTTGCCCAACTCGCCCAGCAGGCGGACGCCGGCGACGTAGGTTTCTTGTAGGCAGGTGCCTTGGGGGGTGGAGGGCACGTGCAGGACCTGGCGGACGCCTTTGATGTATTTATTGTCGGCGTAGCGGCGGATATAGGGATCGAAATCGGCGGCGGCGGGGGTGCCGGAAATGACGGCGCCGGCCATGGGGTTATCGTCGGCCTGGGAGGTGGCGATGACGAAGTCGGCCTCGTCGGGGCGTTGAGCGGGATCTACATCCACTTCCATATAGACGGTTTTAACTACGTTTAGGTCGCGGGTGGCTTCGAGGTAATCGCTCATGCGATAGTCGTTTTGCAGAGGGGGGACGTCGTCAATCCAGGGCAGATTGAACTGGTCGCGGTCCCAGAGGTGCTGGTGGGTGTCGACGATGGGAAGCATGGAAGTCTCCTTTCAGTTTATATGGGATATATTTATAAAAATTAGGGTTGAAGTCAATTTTTGGCCATGATGCGCCTATTGCGATGTGGCATGCCTTGACGGCGACCCGGGTGGGTAATATAGTTGCAGCTATTGGAAATTCTCTCTTTCCCGGAGGTAATTATGCAAGTCGAAATTAATCGCCACGCTCTGGACCGCGTACCCTTGTCGATCATTTTTGACGATTCTACGCTGCTGGTTAATCTCAATTACTTTTTTATGCGCGACCGCAATCCTATTGATGGGGAGCAGCGGCGTTGGCAGGATGTGCCGGTGGTGCATCCAGAATCCTTTACCAGGGAATTTGCCGAGTGGTGCCTAGAGCACGGGGTCAAAGGCAAGTACAGTGTGGTCCCTTGCCCGGCGGCGCTGGGTCGCATTGATGAGGGGTTGCCGCTATTTAGTCAGCAACAGCAAGAGAGTTGGCTGGCGATGTGCCGCGAAGTTATCGTGCCCAATTACGATATTACGCCAGAGATGATGACCCATACTTTTGTAGTAGATCTGGAGACCTTAAAGCCGGTGGATCCCAATTTGTGGGAGCAGTGGGGCTGGAATCAATTGCCGGTGGATGAGGAGGAATTGGTTACGGACTATATCGCCTTGGCTTGCCAGATTCTAACCAATGTGGGGTTGGTGCCCGAAGGGGTAACGTCGCCGGGGGGTTTTGGCAATCCGCTGGAATTTTACGCTCGGGTTGCTGGCATTGCCAACCGCCGGGTGACGGGCAATAAGACGCCCTACTTCTTCAAGCGGGTTTCGAGCGAGGGGCCGGTGGAAACGCCGGTGTGGTACGCCGATCGCGAAGCGGGTACGGCCATGGGGGAGGTGATTGCCTGCGTCGGGGATTATACGGGATCGTGGACGGGGTATGGCGAGGTTGATGTCAACAAGTATATTACGGTCGATTTGCAGGGCGGGCGTTTGCCTGCGGTGATTGATGCGGGCGATCCGGCGGTGCTCATTAGTCATTGGCAGGGTTTTTACGGTTTGCACGACAATGATCGGCGTGGTTTTAATGCCTTTAAGACGGTGGTGCGGCGGTTGCGAGAGCGAGATCCAAGAGGGGAGCGTACGCGCTGGCGCAAGTGCAGCGAGATTACCAATTACGCTTGTGCACGAGAGATGGCAGAGGTAGTGGTAGAAGGGAATAGTGTGCGTTTAGATTTGCCGGTACAAGTGGCGGAATTCACTTTGCGTTTGCAGGGAACGGATGTGAAGGGTGTGTCGGTGGATGGGGTGCCGTTGGAGCGGGCGTCGTCGCGGGCGGGGTTTGAGGATGGTATGTTTTTGGATGAAGGGACATCGACTTTGGTGGCTTTTACACCACAGGGGCGCAGTGTAGTGGTTGAAGTGGTTTGAGTTTGTTGTGTAAAGTTCTTGGAGTTGGTTCTGGTGTGGGACGGTCAGGTAGGGGGCGGTCCTTCGCCCATTTCACAACATCGACATATTGAACTGGAGAGACAATATATGAGAGCTTGGCGTTTTTACGGATTTAACGATATGCGGCTCGATGAGATAGACGAGCCGGTTTGCAAACCCGGTCATGTAGTGGTCGAACCCATGGTTGTGCAACCTAGTGTGACCGAGGCACAATTGGCCTTTGGCATTCCTACCTTGGCGTTTGATGAAATCAAAAGACGACTGGAAGAGGAAGCGCCGCTGCAATTGTTTGGGCACGAATTCTGTGCTCGAGTAGTTGAAGTTGGCGAGGCAGTTACGCTGGTCGAGCCGGGGGATCGGGTGGCGGCGCGGGCTAAATTGCCCTGTGGTGAATGTGCGCTTTGTCTGACGGCGCAGAGCACATTGTGCCGGGCAGGGCCGATTATTGGTTTTCAATTGCCGGGTTGTTTTAGTGAGCGGGCGCTATTGCCCGAAATTGCGTTGGTGCAGGTCGATGAGCGCATATCGGATAATGAGGCGGCTTGTTTGCAATCATTAAGCGATAGTATTGCCGCTGTTGAGACGGCCGAGATCCACATGGGGGACTCGGTGGCTGTGTTTGGCCAGGGGAGCATGGGGTTGGAGTGTATGCAGGCAGCGCGGGCGCACGGGGCGGGATTGATAATCTCGGTGGATGTGCGCCAGGAAGCCTGTGAGATGTCGCGGCAATTTGGGGCCGACCATGCGCTCAATGCGAATGAGTGCGATCCGGTGGAGGCGATTAGGGAATTGACGGGTGGGCAAGGTACTGATGTGGTGTTCGAGTGTGCTGGAGGCAGTCGCAAGCAAGGGCTGGCCGGCGATGCGACGTTAAATCAGGCGATGTTTGCGGTGCGTTCGGGAGGCAAGATTGTCGGGGTGTCATGGTTTGGCCATGCGCTCGAGATCAATATTGATACCTTGAGGGAGCGCAGTATACGTTATGTGTTTCCGGACATTAGTACCCAGGCGCATCTGGAACATACGGTGCGCATGGTAGCGTCGGGAAGGATTAGTATGGGACCGACGATTACACATGTGTTGCCCGGGATTGAGTCGGTGCCGGAGGCGTTTGAGATTACGGCGAATAAGGGGAAATACCAGGCGATCAATCCGGCTCAGGTTGTGTTATAGGTTCTTGCAAAAAATCGTGGACGATTTCGGCGAAGTTTTCGGTGTAGTCTGTTTCTAGATAATAAGCGCCGTAGTATTCCAGTGGAGTAAAATCGGAGAGGTCGTAGATGGGCATCGGGTCAAATTGTACGACGCCGTCGCCGGCGCGGCAAACGTGGACGGTGGTATCGGTGGTGGTGGTGGTGGCGTCGATGAGTTGGAGGACGTCGGCGCCTTTGCCGTCGGCGCGGGGGATGACTTTGAGGCGCCAGGCGGGGGTTAGTGTGGGCATGTCCTGTGGATCGGCTTCGCGGTGCAGAGTTGAGCGGATGGTTAGGGCTGAGCCGCCGGCCAGGAGGGTGCGGGTGGACATGACGCGCTCGTCGAAGGTCACTTCCATGTCGGCGAAGACTTTGGGAGTGCCGTAGATTTCGCGGCCGGCTGGGATGCTGGAGCGGGAGTTGAGGAAAACCACCGGGGCGAAGTAACCTACCTGGCCGCGGAAAGTGCATTTGACTACTAAGAAGCTCTCGTCGAAGGCGCCGTAATTGGCAGCCCAGGGGACAGTGAGGCCACAGGCAGCGCAAAAGCCGTCCTCGGCGGGCTCAAAGCAGTCGGGCAGGATGCGGTCAATGGCATCGAGGGCGGCGCGAAAATAGACGAAGTGGAATTTGACGTTGCGGTAGCGCGCCGGCGGCATGGGGTAGTAGGGTGAGAAGGCCGGCATATTGGCGATTTGATCTAGAGGTATGGCCATGATGGTACTCCGGGTGAGGTGGCGTTGTCGTGATGGCAAGAGGTAAGATAGGGAACTAACGCGCAGTTATCAAAGCAGGGAAAATAGACATGAGTGAGCAATTGCGAGTCGGCATTGTCGGCACCAGCTGGTGGACCGACCAGATGCACTTACCTAGTCTCAAAAGCCACGCGCAGGTCCAGGTCGTGGCCATCTGCGGCCGCAACCAAGCGCGCGGTCAAGAGATCGCGGCCAAGTACGAGATTCCCCAGGTTTTCACCGATTATCAAGAGATGATAGAACAGGCCGATCTACAGGCGCTGGTCATCGCCATTCCCGACGATATGCACTATCCCGTCGCCATGGCGGCTTTGGATGCTGGGCTGCACGTGCTGTGCGAGAAACCGCTGGCGTTCGATGTGCAGCAGGCTGGGGAGATGACGGCGCGCGCCGAGGCCATGGGCGTTAAACACATGGTGCTCTTTACCTGGCGTTGGTTGCCGCACTACCAGTATTTTCACGAATTGGTGACCCAGGGATATGTGGGGCGCGGCTATCAATGCCATTTGCAATTCTTGCACGGCAAGTGGCGCTCGGACGAGTATAGCTGGAAAGCCGATGGCAGCCGCAGCAAGGGCAATTTGTCCATTTTTGCTTCGCATATGATCGATATGGCGCGCTGGAATTTTGGCGAGATTGTGCGGGTCAGTGCACATCTGGGCGTCTATGTCGAACGCGCCGGGATCGCCGGGCAGGCCCTAGAACCGGCCAATGACGCGGCCTTATTGCTGGTCGAATTCGCCAGTGGCATGCAGGGGGTGATCCAGTCGAGTTCGGTGGCGCATATAGGCGATCGGGGCAACGAGTTGAATATTCGGGTCTATGGGGAGGCGGGTACGCTGGAGTCGGATGTGATTTTTGGCGGGGGCGAGGCGGGGGCGCAGATCCGTGGCGTGCGGCAGGGGGAAGAAAGCATAAAGCCATTGCCCGTGCCGGTGCGTTTGCAGGGGAATTGGGACCTGCTCAATTATATGGAACCGTTTGCGCGGCAGTCGGTGGGGCCGCGTTTATTCGTCGACGCCATTTTGGAGGATCGGAATTTGGAGCCGGATTTCTACGACGGTTTGAAAGTGCAGGAAGTGATCGACGCGGCGGTGGAGTCGCACGAGCGCGGCGTGTGGATGGCGGTGTCTGAATTGGGTAGTTGATTGGGGATGTTGCAGATGGTGAGAAATAGTATTGCACGGGTGCCGATTTGGGCAGGGCACCCGTGCAAGTTAACTGCGGACAGATACTTTACGGACTGACCGGATAGTCGACAAAGGTGATGATGAAAACGGCTTCCGCGACGCCAGAGTTGAGCAACTGGACTTGGTAGATGCCTTCGGTCAGGACCAAGGCCTCGTAGGCGGCCTGGCCGTCGTCCATCGAATGCCACACTACCGTCGACGGCTCTTCGACGATCTGGAACTCGTTTTCCAGCGTTTCGATGTCGGCGCCGGTGACCTCCAGGTGGAAGCAGCCGGCCTCGCGGCCAGCGAGCAGGCTGATGGCTACGTTGCTGGGACCTGGACTTATGGAAATTTCGCGGGTGATCTCATTGCCCATGACGTCGCCGCACATGGACTGTGGCCACATCTCACCGCCGTCGCCGTCGCCGTCGCCCTCGCCATCGCCATCGGGAGGCATGGGGCCGCCGTCGGGGGGCATGAAGGGAATGTGCGCGAAGTCGACCCAGGCGCGCAATTCGCCTTCGGTCAGACCGCCGCTATCGTCGGTGTCCATCATTTCAAAGAAAATGGCAGTGAGCCAATCTTTGGCCGCTTCGGCTTCGGGCGGCGGCTCGCCGACATCTTCGGGCTTTTCTGTGCCGGGCGGCGGCATCAGTAGCAAGTGCGGTGCGTCTGATGGGGGCGGCGGCGGCTCGCCTTCGTGGTGATCGGCCAATATCGGTCCGGCGGTCAGCGCCAGGACACTTGCGATTGCAATTATTTTTTTCAGCATGGTCATCTCGCTCCTTAATAAATGGGTTCCTTCGGGGAAATGTCCGGAGTAGATCCTCCTTTCTCTCCGGGTTTTTTGGTTTGTCAATGCCCAGAATATAGAGAGGGTTGAGACTCGTTAATGTGAGAAATGTCACAAATTATGAATTTTCTTGCGACTTTGTATATGTTTTATGCCAATAGTCATTCTTTTAGATAAAAAGCCGAGAGGATCATGTCAATATTATGCTGAGCATCGTTAAGGGACCCTATTTACAATGGCCGACGTCCGATTCTATTACCGTTATGTGGGAGACTTCGAGTGCGGCCAATGCCCAGGTCTATTATTGCGAGACCGAGCAGGTGCGCGATGGGTTAAACGGCAAGTTTCGCACCTTGGACGAAACGGAAAAGATGGTAGAAAGTGGGGAGAGTGGGTGCGTTCATCGGGTGACCTTGAGCGGCTTGGCGACGGATACAACCTATCACTATAAGGTCGTGTCCAATAATACCGCTGGAGCACAAGTCGCCAGCCAAGAACACCCGCTAAAGACTGCCGTGGCCACCGCGACGCCCTTTTCTTTTGCAGTGACCAGCGAGACGGGTGGCTACGGCGACGACACTATTAATCGCCGACTGTTTGCGCAAATCGAACGCTATCGGCCCGACTTTCTGTTGATGGTTGGCGATGCGGTGCGCAATGGCTCGCAGTACGAAGATTGGCAGCAGTGGTTCTTTGCGCCGGCCCGGGATTTATTGCACCACACGCCCTTCTATTTGTGCCTGGGCAATCACGAAGAGAATTCGCCGTGGTTCTACGAGTTCGTCTCTTTTCCCGAACCCAAGAATTACTATTCGTTCGATTATGGTAATACGCATTTTGTCGCGTTAGACTGTAGCGCTATGATCAACTTTGAGCGCTGGAGTCGCATGGACGGTAAGAGCGGAGACGCGACGGTAGAGATGGGGCCGGGGACGCCGCAGTGGGAATTCCTCATCGAGGACCTGCAGCGCGCTGAGGCGACTTGGAAGATCGTTTTCTTTCATTATCCGCCTTACGTTTCTAGCGATTACCAGGTGGAGGAGATGCGGCTATTGTGTCCAGTTTTGGAAGAGTATGGGGTGGATCTGGTATTTAATTCACACAGCATCGTTTACGAGCGCAGCCACCCGATCCGGGGCGATCGTTTTGCTCCCAAGGACGGCATTGTCTATGTGGTGACTGGCGGCGCTGGAGCCAAGCCGGAGTGGTTCCACAATAAACGCGCCTGGCACACGGCGCAGGCGCTGGCCGTGCCGCACTTCGCGCAAGTGGTGGTGGCGGGTCAGACCTTGGAGTTGCACGCCATCGACCAGGATGGGCGACATTTCGACACATTGCGTTTGTGCAAAGAGTAAGGTACGCCTAAGTGCTTGGTTGTCGGCCATTCACCTGTAATTAGTTTTGTGGTAGTTGGACTTGGGCAAGCACGGCCTCGAAGATCTCTACTTTATCGGTGTGTTGTTGTCTAAGATCTTTGACCAGTTCGTCGAAGAGACGGTCTTCCTCAATGGTGCGCAGGGTGGCTTCAATGCGCTCGCGTTGTTGTTCGAGCGGCAGCATCTGGCCGCCTTTGCGATCAGTCAGCAGAAATACGGCATAACCGCCGCGCACGGCCACCGGCCCGACCAGCTCACCGATCTCTGCGGCCAGGCAATGGCGTATCAGATCGCCGTAGGCCTTGGTATCGTAGGAGTGCAGGTGCAATTTGCCCTGGCGGGTGACGGCCTCGGGCCGCGTGCTCAAATGAGCCAAGTCGGCAAAGGTGGTGCCGGTCTCCAGGCGCTGACGCAATTGGCGAGCCTGGTCGAGGTCGTCTGCCAGGAGTTCATCTATCCAAATCTCTGCTGGCTCAAAGAATTCTTCCGGATGGTCCTGGTAGTAGCGCTCTACCATTTCGTCGCTTAGGGCGATGTCGGTAGAAATGATCACCTGGCGCAGGGCGTGAATGAGTAATTCGCCCGCTTTATCCTTTTTATAAAGACGCATTGGGGCCGATTCGGTAAAAGCCGATTGCTGCGCTGCCATCCAAAACAGAGTATGAGGAATAACCCACTGCCAGGCGGTGTTAACTATTTTGAGGCTATCTCCCAGTCCGGGTTGTCGCTTGGATTGGCGGAAAGTTTCAATATACTCACCCACGGTGATCTGGCCGCCTGCGTAGGTGTAGAGAGCAGTGGCTGCTGCGGTGGGCGAAAGTTTGGGATAATAGCGCGATTGGCTATCCTGGGCCATGAGGATGGAAAGGCCGGTAGGTTGGAGGCGTAGGGTAAACTCGGTGGCTAATTCCTCAATGAGTTGACCAATGGTGCTGGGCATTTTTTGGCGCCGTACTTTTTGGTAGAGCGTGTCGCGGTAATCGGCAAAATTAGCTTCTAATTGGTCGTTGCAGAGGACCAATTGGAAAGCGTCGCCCAGGTCGATGGGTGCGGAGATGTCACCTGGTTTGAGCGCAGAGAAGATGTCGTAGGGAATACGTTGTTTGGCGGCGTTGTCGCGGTTGAGGTAACCCAGGCGGCCGTCCCGATCTGCGGTGGCCTGATCGATGGAATGCTTTTTGACCAGTGCGGCAAAGGCCGTCCCTTGTTGCAGCTGCTGCTGTATGTGCTGCGCCTCTTCCCGGGTGTTGACCACCAGACGGCTGAACAGTTTTAGTGCCTGGTAGCCGTTGTCGACAAAGTACTTTTGCAGTTCTTCTGTGCTGATCTGCAGGCGTTCTTCTAGCTTGGCAGCGCGATAGCTGGCGGTGGCTTTATTGCGAAAATGCTTGGCGAGATCAGCGGCAAAGGTCTGGGTTGTGTCGAGACTGCGTTGGCGCGCGGTGAAGACCAACAGTTGTTTGTCGATGAGGATCTGCAAGTATTCGCGACGGGCGGCGGTGCTGTCGCCGCTGGAGCGCAGATCGGGTCGCAGTGCGGCGGCCAGTTTTTCCACTGCGCTTTTGCTGATGGATTCCTCGCCGACGCGGGCAACGACGGGATCGGCGGGGGGCGCTTGCTCGGCGCTGCAAGCACAGAGCAAGAAGATCAGGGGCGTTGCCAGCGCAGTTTTAAGCAGGGTACATTTTCGAATTTTGCCCATTATATGCTCCAGTCGGCGATAAAGCGGTCGAAGTCGGGGCGTTTGAGGTGGTGTATGCGGCGGGCGGCTTTACTCAGGAAGAAGGTCGATTGGAGTTTGCCTTTTTCTCCCCGGCCCGGGTGCAGGACGTCGAGCGCGGCGCGAATGTCATTTGAAAGCTGGGCTAGTTCTTCCGGGGTGGTAGAGCGCTTATGGCTGCCGGGCACCACCCATAAGACGTCGTCGTCGTAGAGCGGCACGTTCCACTGTATATAGCGCGGGCCGTTTTCGATGATGTCCTCGGTATATCCCTGGAGGGGGGCGCAGTAATAGGGAGAGAAATCGCGGTGCCATGCGGCCGGGCCGTGGTCGCGCACCGGGTTGCACATCATCATCATCTCGGTGACGCCGGCGTCCTCCAGGCCAAGCAATTCGCTGCTGACTCCGTGCAGGTTTTCGTGCAGCCAGATTTCGATAGTCTGGGCGGTTTGTGCATCTAATTGATCTCTATTCACTATCATTACTAGGCCTCTAAGATGGGATACTAATGGATCCCTTCTAAGCTTGTTTGCTACGGTTGTTTGATCAGTGTGCCGGAAGAACCGCTCTGGCAATCCGCCTGCATGTTCGACTGCACCGAAACTGCCAGGGTTTGCGCGTTCTCCACCGATTCGTCGACCTGGATGCGGAGGGAGCTGCAGTCGATGGCGGCGTCCATGGTGTTTCTCCATGGTGGTATTTTTATTTGTCGCCGCTGCTGGTTACCTCGGTTATAACTTCCTGGAGCCGGTCTCCCTTTACTGGTTTGGAGACATAGGCGTCCATGCCGGCATCTATACAGCGCTCTTCGTCCCCTTGCATGGCATAGGCGGTCATGGCGACGATGGGGATGTGGGCGGCGCTGCCGCTTTCGCGGGCGCGAATTTCGGCGGTGGCCTGCAAACCATCCATCTCCGGCATCTGCACGTCCATCAAGATTAGATCGAAGGTCTTTTCTTGCCACAATTGCACTGCTTCGCGGCCGTTTTGTGCTATCTCCACCGTGTGTCCCCGCTTTTCTAATAGCACCTGGGCCAGGCGCCGGTTGGGCAGTTGGTCTTCTGCCAGTAGGATGTGCAGGCCGCGCCCAGTAGCGGCGGGAGGGGCCGCAGGTTCGATTGTAGCTGCGGATACATGGGGGCTATGGTACAGGCCCAGGCGCACGGTGAATTGGAAAACGCTGCCTTTGTCCACTTCACTTTCCACCCAGATCTGGCCGCCCATCATTTGTACCAGACGCGTCGAGATGGACAGGCCCAGACCGGTGCCGCCATAGCGTCGCGTCACTGAACTATCGGCTTGGGTGAAGGCCTGAAAGATTTCCTCTTGTTTATCGGGCGGGATGCCGATGCCGGTATCTCGTACTTGGAAGTGGAGCAGTGCTGCATCGTCCTGCGCTTCGACGCGGGTAACATGCACTGCCACTGCGCCCACATCGGTAAACTTGATGGCGTTGCCCACTAGATTGACGAGGATCTGGCGCAAGCGCACGGCGTCGCCAGCGAGTTGGTCGGGTACGTTTTCTTCTATATGGTAGGTCAAAGACAAGTCTTTCTCACGCGCTTTTAGATCCAGCGTTTTTGTGATATCTCCCATGCTGGCGCGCAGACTAAAGCCTTCGACTTCCAGCGTTAGCCTGCCGGCTTCAATGCGCGATAAGTCTAGAATGTCGTTGATGGTTTTCAGCAGGGCGTCAGAAGAGACCTGGATGGTTTCAATGTACTCGCGCTGCTCCTCGGTCAATTCTTCCGTCAGCAGCAATTCGCTCATGCCGATAATGGCGTTCATCGGAGTGCGGATCTCGTGGCTCATATTGGCCAAAAACTCGCTTTTGGCACGGCTGGCTTCTTCAGCCTCCTCCTTGGCGCTCTTTAACTCTTCCTCCGTTTCTTTGACCTTGGAGATATCCTGAAGCACCACCTGCACGCCGCTGGCTGTGCCGTCGGTGTTGTCTTTGAGCCCCAGGACCGAACAGGATACCCAGATCCAGCCACCCCGTTTGTGGCGGAAGCGGAATTCTTGGTCCATAGTCGACTTGCCTGCCAGAGCCTGCGCGAAACTGGCGGCCCCCCGGCGGTGGTCTTGTCGCCGGATTATGCGCAGTCCCATTCTCCAGTCGGCATAGAACTCTTCTGGTTGCCATCCAGTCACCTGTTCGACATTGGGGCTGACATAGATGTAGTTTCCTTTGGTGTCGAGCAATATTGCTACTATGTGGGGCGTTTCCACCAGCGTGCGGTAGCGTTCTTCGGAGGCGGCGAGGCGCTGGAGATCGTCGAGTCGGCTAAAACCTTCCGACAGGACCTCGGCAAGTACTTGCAATGAGGCGATATCCCCATCAGAGAAGGCGTGGGCGGCGGCGCTGTTCATGGCCAGGGTGCCGTGGGAGAAGGGCACGTCGACGATCGAGCGCACCGGCCGACCGTACCCTGCGGCAATGGCTTGCCCTTCGTTGTTGACATCTTCCTCGGCGAGATCGCGGCGGTAGACAGGGCGTCCTCCGCGCTGCATTTCCTCGATTAAATTGCCACCGGTAGAGGCGTTCTCTTGCCATAGGTTCGAAAATACTTCGTCCCGTTCTCTGTCGAGATAGAAGAGGCGCATCTTGCGTTCGTTGCCGTCGTTTTCGATCGCGATGATGCTGCAGGCGTCAAAAGGAATTTCTATAGCTTTCAGACTTTCTTTGATAGCCTGCAAAATTGTCGCGATGTCGTCGCGATCGCGCATGCGCCAGACGGCCGCCCGTATGCGGGCCAGGGCCAGTTGCTGGGCCTGGAGGCGCTTGCGCGTAGTGATATCGCGGAATATGCTGCCGACGGAAAAGGGCTGGCCATTTTTAAAACGACAATTGCAATTGCCTTCCACGGTGATGGCTTGGCCCTCTTTGGTGAGGAAACGCACTTCGAGGCGAGAGATCGGTTCGCCGCCTACGACGCGTTGCAGCAGTTCTCCGTAGTGCGCTTTGCTATCGGGATGAATGATATCGAAGAAGGAGAGGTTGGAAATGTCCTCTTCGCCGTATCCCAGAGTTTCGTGCCAGGCGCGGTTGACATAGAGGAAACGGCCTTCGGGTGTCACGTGCTGGATGAGGTCCTGGGCGTTGTCAAAAAAATCGCGCAGGGCCTCTTCGCTTTCCCTCTGTTCCTGGTACAGGCGGGCGTGTTCTAGGGCGATGGCGAACTGATCCAGCAGGGGGCCTATGGTTTTGATGGCGCGCAATATGCGTTCTTTGTCGGCCGGCTCGCTCCCCGTCGCTAGGACCCCCAGCACCTGTTCGCCCATTTTGACGGGAATGAAATAGGAGATTTTGTCGACGTGGATCTCCGGTTCGGATATGCGCCGCTCAAAGCGCTCGTCCCACCCTTCGATCACTTCTAACTTTCCGCTGCGCGCCACTGCTGCAGTGATGTTCTCCTCGTCCAGATTGTAGCGAGTATGGGTGATGCTATTGTCGCGGCCAGGCCCCCATTCGGCGCGCAGCAGTCGTCGGGCAGTCAATTTCCCCCCCCCACGTCTTTACAGATAAAATTGCGCACTACTTCGACGCAGTGGCGTGGCTCGTCGACCAAGGCGATCATCAGGCTGCGGAAGAAACCGGCCTCGACGATGAGTCGGCCCAATTCGTCGAGAATGGTGTCCACTTCCAGAGAAGAGAGGACGATTTTACCGATTTCTCGAGAGGCGGCCAGCAGTCTGTCGGACTCTTCCGACTGCAGAATGTGGTTAGGGTCGTCTGTCATGTTTGTCTCTGTGGACACAGTGGCAAGGTCGGACTGGTTAAGGATAAACTAATAACGAGGGACAAGAAAAGAAAGTGCGGTAGTAGATGGCACAGATGCCGTTGCCGCAGTGAGCCGATTGGATTTTTCTATGTTCTTGGGCTCTTATTTTGCATTTAATTCTACGCGTTCCTGGCGTTGGGCAGAGATGGAAAGTGCCTGGCATATGCGGGTAGTCTCCAGGGCTTGTTGAGGCCAGTATGGGTCAAGTTGGCCCGTCTGCACAATGGCGGTGAAGGTTTCGATCATGTTTGCTACCTGGAGGCAGTCGTGGGCGGCGTACTCGCCTTCTTTGCCGTCGGGGCCGTGCAACCAGTAGCGCGCCTTTTCGACGCTCTGGGGCGAGACAAAGTCATCGCAGACCAGGGAGCCAGTGGTACCGGCAATTTCAAACCAGCGACGGCCCACGGTGTCAAAACTACAATCGAATGACGCCATGCGCTGGTCGGCAAACCACAGCAGGGCAGATAGGTTGAAGTCGACTCCGTCGACGTAGCGCGCCGTCGCGTATACTGCGGTGGGCATATCTTGCAAAGCCCAGAGGATGGCGCGGGCGCAGTAGTAACCTAGATCGCCGAGGCTGCCGCCGCCCAGGTCGCTCTTGGTGCGGATATTGGCGGTGGGGATTTCGTCCCAGTTAAAAGAGAAGCCGACGGTGACGCGCCGCAGCGGGCCCAGGTCGCCGTTGTCGATATGTGCTTTCATCATGTGGGTGCGCTGGTGGTGTACCCACATGACGCCGTCCATCAGCTGGACGTTGTTGGCTTGGCAGGCGTCGACCATGGCTTGTGCCTGGGTTAGGTTAAGAGCCAGGGGTTTTTCGCAGAGTACGTGTTTATTGTTTGCCGCCGCTTTGATGGTCCATTCGGCGTGCATGGATGGGGGAAGGGGGATGTAGACGGCGTCGATGTCGGGGTCGGTCAGTAGTTCGTCGTAGCTGCCGTAGGCGCGTTGGGCACCGTGTTCTGTGGCCCAAGTTTGGGCGCGGTTGAGGTCGCGACTGGCTATGGCCAGCAGTTGGGTGTTGGGGCTGGCGTTGATGGCGCGGCTTATAGTGGTGGCAATGTTAGCGGTGCTCAGGATGCCCCAGCGTAAGGTTTTGGTGGATACATCGGGCATTTTTATTTCTCTTTTCATAGAGGGGTTTTGCTAGTGTGGGACGGTCAGGTCGGATCGAAGCTGGAAAGGTGATCGAGGGCCGCTTCGAGCAAACGATCGGCCGTGCCTTTTTCGAAGTGGGTGGAGCGTCCCATGGTTTCGTAGCCGCCCTTGTCGTAGTTGTGGGCTAGTGGTAGATACCCTTGATAGCCGTTGGCGCAGGAGACGACGGCGCTGTTGGGAAAGCGCTGCTTGAGACGCAGGCCGATGTCAGACAGCACTTCAAAGGGAATGACGACGAGCGTGGTGCCGCCGATGCGCAGGAATTGTACTTTGACCTGGAATTTATTGTTGGGATAGAGTTTAGCACGTTTGAGGTTGAGCAATTTCTCGCCAAAAATTTCGCCGGCGGTGCTGTCGGGGCGCCCCTCGCGGTCGACGGCGATTTCGCCTTCTTGAGCAGCGGCAAATGCAGCGCGCGCCTGGGTGTATTCGGCTTCGACCGCATCCGCGTCTAGGCCAATGTGGGTGTGGGCCTCGAATTCCAAGAAGTCGGCGGCGATTTTTGGGTTTTCCTGCGCCGCAAAGACACGTTCGGCCATCGTCACGGTTTTGCCCAGAATAGTGCCGATGTGCTGGCGGCTGTCGCCAAAACGTTCGAGGGGTACGGCGTCGCCGGCTGCGCCCAGGGTGAAGAGCACGGGGCAGGCGTATTCTGCGGCGATGGCTTGGCGCAGGTAGAAAGGATAGTCGGCCGAGATTTTGTAGTGGTCGCGCTCTACGTCACGGCCGCCGGTGACGGGATGGCAGCCAAAATTGACGAGCACGGCGCCAATGCCGTTTTCGTCCTTAAAACGCAGGGCGGTCAATTCGTCGTCTACCGGACTGAAGGTGTAGTTTTCAGCGTCGAGGGGATAGCGATAATTGGTCACTACTTGGCCGTCGGCGGCGACGGTGCGGCGGTTGAAGAGCACCTGGGGGGCGCGCAAGCGCGCTATTTCGAGGGTGCCGGGACGTTTGTTTTTAATGCTTTCCTGAGCGGCTTCGACTAGATGCGTTTTAAAATCTTCTACAAAGCGCGGGTCGGGTGCAACTAAACCCAGGTCGGGAAAGGGAAAACCGTCGTGGTGCAAGGCCGGGGCAAAGTGGGTGTGGGAGCAGGAGAATAGAATGTGGGGGTAGGCGATGCCGGTTTTTTCTTTTAGCAGCTCGTAGAGTTCAGCGCAGGGCTGCGACTCGATGCCGACCATGTCGCAGGTGACCAAGAGGATCTGCTGCTCGCCATCATCCAGGGCCAGGCAGCTTAAGGATATGGGCTCGCTGACGCCGTTCGAGCGCTGGTTGCGGTTGGCGTAACCGTGCAGGAAAACGGGGTAAGATGGAGTGATGTCGCGCACGGCGACGCCAAATTGCAGTGAGTCCATTTTGTTCTCCTCAGTATGTTAAAGATTTTATGCTAACGCGGGGTTGTCGCGGGCAACTATTTTTTATGGCTACGAGATATCGTCAGCGGTCGATTAACCCTCAAAAATGGGCATGGGTTCGGGCGGGCCTACGCCTAATTCCAGCAGGCGGGAGATCATGTTGTGGATGCGGTCGTCGGCAATAAACGGCAGCAGGACGGGGCTTCTTTCAAAGAAGGGGATGATGGACTGGCCTTTTAGCTGGTGTATTTCCTCGAAATGTAAGGTTTGAGAGTTACGAGTCAATAGTCGCTGAGCTGTACTGCCGGGCTTGACCCTGGCAGGAGAGGAAGACATCTTAAGCGGCGTGCAGTAATCGAGGAGAGAATATGGGCCAACATTATGATGCAATTGTATTGGGCGCCGGGCACAATGGTTTGGTGGCGGCCAATTATCTGGCGGCGGCCGGGGTTGGGGTGCTGGTATTGGAGCGGCGGGATTTTATAGGGGGGGCGTGTGTGACCGAAGAACTTTTCCCCGGCTTTCGGGCGCCCACGTGTTCGTATGTATGTCATTTATTGCAGGACAAAGTTATAGAGGATCTGGAGCTGCGGCGGCACGGCTTTGCAGTCTATCCCCTACAGCCCTATCGGCTGCATCCATTTCCCGATGGTCAATACATAATGATATGGCCCGACGACAAAGACACCGTTGAGGAGATTCGCCGCGTTGCGCCCAGAGACGCCGAGCGTTTTGCTGGGTGGACAGAATTTTGGCAGCGGGCGGCGGGCATTTTGCATCGCTACTTTCTCCAGGCGCCGCCTAGTCTGACCGCAGTGGCCGCCGCGGTGGCGGGGACGGCAGACGAGGAGATATTCGAGCGCATGCTCACGGGCAGTATGAAGGATCTGGTGGAGGAGTATTTTGAATCTGACATAGTGCGGGCGACGTTTATCGAGGCGCACGATGCGGGGGACGTGCGGGCACCGGGCAGTATTATGGCGGTGGCTTATATCAAGTGCAATTATTTTACTGAGGCGCGCAATGTGGGCATCCCGCACGGGGGGATGGGAGGGATTACGCAGGCTATGGGGCGGGCGGCGCAGGAGCGGGGGGTGGAGATACGGACCGGGGTTGAGGTCGAGCGCATTGCGGTGCGCAATGGCCGGGCGGTTGGGGTGGTGTTGCAAGGAGGGGAGGAGATTGGGGCCGATGTGGTATTGTCTAATGCAGATCCCAAACGCACCTTTCTCAACTTAGTGGAGGGCGAGGTATTGGAGCCGTCTTTTATCGCTGGTATAAAGCGTTTAAAGACGGAGATTTCCTGCCTAAAATTTCACTGTGCGCTCAAGGAATTGCCCGACTTTTCGGCGTATTTCGGCGCCGACTTCGATCCGCGCTATTTGGCGCAGGTGCGCATTTGTCCGTCGGTGGCGTATTTCGAGCAGAGTTGGGCCGATGCCCGAAACGGGCGGCCTTCGAGTTGTCCGGTTATGTATGTGCAGATTCCCTCGGTGTACGATGAGAGTATGACACCGCCGGGGCAGCACATTATGTCGGTGTGGTCGCTTTATGCGCCGGTGCGCTTGAGGCAGGGGACTTGGGATGAGGTGCGGCAGGAGGCGGGGGAGCATTTGATTGATACGTTGGCGCTCTACGCGCCCAATGTGCGTCAGGCGATTATTGATTGGCAGGTGTTTACGCCAGCAGATTTGGAGGCGCGGGTTTATTTGACTGATGGCAATATACGGCATTTGGATATTGTACC
>Ga0114996_10003258_pt1 | contig 20307 bp, 14 predicted proteins | sample ArcticOcean_MG_C_4_FD_87039 | JGI IMG/M metagenome (GOLD analysis project Ga0114996, IMG submission 87039) | Marine microbial communities from western Arctic Ocean - ArcticOcean_MG_CB4_134 | ecosystem: Environmental > Aquatic > Marine > Oceanic | place: Arctic Ocean: Canada Basin | collected...
GGGCCGCCACGTATTCGTGGAAAAACCGTTTACACTGTCGCATCGCGAGGCTGTCGACCTGACTCGCCTGGCGGAAGCCAACAAACTCAAGATCGCGGTCGGCCAGAACCTGAGGTACCTGCCGCTGTTCCGCGAACTGCGCCGGAAAGTGGCGGCCGGTGACTGGGGTAAGATCGGATATCTGGCCACGACGCAAAACCGATATCGGCCCGCGGCCCGCAATCTGAAGGGCATGGCGCACGCCTGGCTGCTGGAGAACGCGATTCACGAATGGGATCGCTTGCTCGCTGTCGTGCAACAGCGGCCGACGCGCATTTACGCCAGGGAATTCGACACCCCCTGGAGCGACTACCTGCAGGGGGCAACGGACGCCGTGATTGAGTTCGAAGGCGGCGTCAACGCAGTCACCCAGGGCTCGTTCATCTCGCAATCGAACGACTTCCGCTGGCGCATGGATACAGAGGCCGGCACCGTGCTGGCCGAGTCGGAACAAGCCTATCGGCTGATCACGCCCGACAATGATACAACGGTCGAAGTAGGCGGCAGCCACATGGACGGCACCAGGGCAGTGGTCGCCGAAATTTGCGCCTACTTCAGCGGCGGCGAGGAACCCGAGTGCAGCGCCCGCAACAACCTGCGCACCGTCCAGCTTGTCTGTGCCGGTGTCCGGTCTGCGGTCGAAGGGTGCCCGGTCGACATCCCGGAAGCCGCTGACGAAGCGGTCGATTGATTACCCCAATTCTGCTGTCATGAATGGCAAAGTCGCAATTTTTCTGCCCGTACTCATGCCCGACGAGTTGAATTGGGCACGGGCACGAAAAGAAGGTATCCACCATGGTCAAAGATCTGCAACTTCTTAGCCGTCAGGCTCCAAAATCGTAATCATGGAGAACAAAATGTTCAGAAGCCTGTTATGCTTGATCGTGCTTGCCTTCGTCCCGAGCGCCAGGAGCGCGTTCATCGACAAAACCGATGAATTGGAACTGGCACTAAGCACCAGAGGCGCGGTTGCCTGGGTCGACTTTAACAATGACGGATGGGTGGATCTGTTCGGCGCGTTGTTGGCGCAAAACAACCAGGGTAAAGGCTTCACAAATATCCGGCATAGCGGCCATGCCGCGGTCTTTGGCGACTACGACAACGACGGGTTCCTCGACGGCTTCGGAGTGAGCGGCGAAGCGAGAAGCGGGCAGTTGCTGCGCAACACGTCCGGCTCTTCGACAGAGCTCGAGCCAGGCTCCTGGACGTTCGAAAGGCAGCCGTTTCCGGAGTTGCCGCTTGATTCGTTCATGTCCCAAGTCTGGGCGGATTTCAACGGTGACAGCTACTTGGATTTGTATCTCGGCGGTGCCAGGAACGATCGGGATGCTGTCTGTATGAGCAATGCGGGTAAATCGTTCACCGTGCAACCGATCAGCGACAGACTTTACACGCGCGGAGTGGCGGCCTGCGATTACGACGAAGACCACGACATGGATGTCTATACTGCGCGCTACTGGTTTCAGGCAAATCATTTGTATCAGAACGACGGTGCCGGGAATCTCGCCGACGTCTGCGGCACCGCGGGCGTCTGTGGTTCCGGGCACACGATCAGTTGCGCCTGGGGCGATCTCGACAATGACGGGCATTTCGATATTTTCGCCTGCAATTTCAACCACCATGACAACCGGCGTTCTGAAGATGCCATGCTTTACAAGAACCTGGGTGCCGCCGGCGACTGGAAGTTCAAGACCATGGGCTCGTTCGGCGGTGACATGTGGCAGGAGTCGTATGGCAGTTGTGCCCTCTCAGACTACGACAACGACGGTGATATGGACATTTTCATTACGACTGTCTACAAGGGCGACCACGCCCGCCTGTTTCGCAACGACGGAGATTGGAATTTCGTCAACGTCACCGATGCCGAGGGTCTCGGTGGTATCGGAACAAGCAGCAACTATCAGGCGGCATGGGGCGATTACGACAACGACGGCGACGTCGACCTGGTGACCAATGCCCGCCTGTTCGTGAATCAAGGCAACGACAACCATTGGCTCAGGGTACGCCTGACGGGCAACGGACACTCGACAAATCGCGCCGCAATCGGCGCCCAGGCAAGAATCACGGTACCTGGGTTGGGCACCCTGGCCAGACAAGTGGAAGGCGGTACCGGCCAGTGCAATCAAAACGATCTGACCATCCACTTCGGCCTCGGCAGCCACGATGCGGACGTCGAACTGAATGTCGTCTGGCCGGACGGCTCGAAGCAAACCGTCAGCACCGCTCTGGATCGGCTGGTGACGATACGACAGGAGTAGGCGGGTTTGCGGGGAGCGCAGCACAGCGCTGCGAATACGGCTTCGCGATGATTTGGCCGCGCGTATTTAAGGCACTCATCGACACGATAGCCATGGTTTGTCCGGGCTATCAGGTGATTGCCGCGATAATCTCCTGCAGCTCATCGTTGGTCTCGTCGCCATCGTGCGCCGCCATCGTGACATCCAGTGTATACGTCTGGCCCGTTTCCAGGGCCAGTTCCGGGCTGCTCCGGAACTCGTTGATCCCGATCAGGCCGTAGTCCCGGGTGAACCAGGGGATGGGATCGCGGCCTACTGGTTGATGGACCGCGAGTCCGGCTGTCTTTTCACCGACGAAGCCCTGGGCGTCCACCCAGGCACTCGTCTTGTCAAACGTACCCGCTTCATTCTCGCCGCCGTCGGCGTCGACCATTCGGCCGCCGTTATGGACACAGAATGTATCGGCGATGCGCGTTGCCAGAAAAGCTTCCTTGGTTTGCTTGAAAACCAACGGCATCTGTGCAGTAAACGTCGTTCTAATCCGCACGCTGTTGACCGTCTCGCCGCATCTGAAGCCGTAGACCGTTTTCTGCTCGATGATCGGGACGGCCAATGCGTCCTGCCATTCCGAGTGCTCGCGAAATCCGATGGTGTTCTCACCGCTTTCTTCCCAGGTGCGTTCGCGGCAGATGACGCGACCGGAGCTCGCAACGGCTGACGGACTGTATGTCGGGACCCAGAAGTCGATGACGTCCCACTCGCGGACGGCGACACAGCGATGCGCAAAGAAGATGCCGTTGTGAAACGGGTGATCCACGGATGCTTCATGGATCACACAAACGCCCTGCGGTGTACAGAACGGATAGATGTACGGGTGCCACATGCAGTCGTTGAAAGCGGCCACGTACTTGCCGCCGAAGAACAGTTTCGTGCGTTTCATCTGCTCGCGAATCTCGAAGTTGCTCATGGGAAGTCTCTCACAATAAGTGTAAAATCGAAACGCTATTCTATCGGTTCGCCCCACACGTTACAATGCAGAGCATCACGGGGACGGAATTATGTCTGCGTCTGACTGGCGGCGCCTGCTTCAGAAATCTTCCTTCAGCATGTCGACCCGATCACTCCGCATGTGTGCGGTGTCGTTGAGGCAGTGTATCAGCCACCCGTTGTCAGTGCGTTCGAACTCGTTGATGCAACAGTTGCCCTGCATCATGAACGGGAATCGTTCGAGGTCCAACCCCAGGACGCCGAGGGCCAGGAGTTTGTTGACGACCCGGTGGGCAAAGACGGCAACGGTCTGGCCATGGCACGATGCCGCCAGGCCTTCAAGCGTGTTGAAGGCGCGGTTGTAGACGTCCTGCAAAGTGTCGCCGCCCGGCGGCTGGGCGCCTTGGGGAGTGGTCTGCCACTGCTCAAGTTCCTCCGGCCATTTCACTGCGACATCGCTTTCAGCGTGGCCGGTCCATTCGCCGTAGTCGAAGTCTGTGAACGCCGGTTCTGCGACCGCCTCCAACCGATGCGGATCCAGCGTGATACTGGCTGTCTCGGTCGCTCGCGAAAGCGGACTGGTGTATGCTGCATCGATCTCTCGGCAGCGCAGTGCTTCTGCAACCAGCCCGGCCTGAGCCCGGCCGTTGTCGTTCAACGGCACATCATGACGACCACGGAAAACCTTCGCCCGGTTCCAATCCGTTTCGCCGTGCCTGATCAGGAGAATAGTCGTTGACATATGACACTCACTGGTTGTGTTCTGATTCGCATGGACTCGCACACCATGTGCATCGGCATCCAGATGGACGAACATGACCCCACGCGGCAGGCGGGACCACATGAATGCGGAACTGCGAGCAGGCGCTGCATGAATGTGCGGCAAGACCAGGCCAGTACAAGATCGCGAAGGATGCAAAATACACATTCCAACCAGGTGATCAAGTTACTGACGATCGCTTGAGACGGTACGTCGCTCCGGAAAACGAGTTCGCCAAATGCGCGTACACCCTATTCCGTCACAGGGAAAAACCTTTGTCGATCGTCTCGGCGCCAAACACTGGTGACCGACACCCGGAATTCGTTCCGGAAAGACGCGCGATGGTTACTATCCGCTTTCAGGATCATGGGCGTGGGGGATTGCCAACGAGGTGTGGCATCCACAGCAAAGTATCGGCACTGCTGCGGGAGTTTATTCCGCCGGCATGTCTACGCCGAGTTCTGCTGCAGTATCGGAGATGGTTTGCCAAGTGCCATCGGGAAAGGGAATGCCGTCGCGCTCCCGTTCCACTCGGGCCCGGCTTTCGAGCTCGCCGGGGATGAGAATCTCGTTGGTCCCTTCGCTGCAGGGGACAGACTTTACGGCCTGGAAATACGCGTCGACCTGGGCGCGAAAAATATCGACATCAACGAAGCGGGCAATGTCGATGGCGATGACAAAGGTGCCGTTGCCTTCGATGTAGTCGTCCCGATGCGCCGCACCGTAGCCGGTAAGCATAGCGCCGAGGACCTCGGCGAAGAGGGCGATGGCGTATCCCTTGTGACCGCCGAAGGCGCGCATGGCACCGATGGTTTCAAGTTCGAGCGTCATGTATTCACCGGGGTCTGTGGTCGGTTTCCCGTCGGCGTTGAGCGCCCAGTCGTCCGGTATCGGGTCGCCGTTCTGCAGGGCAATCAGCACTTTGCCGCCGGCTGCAGCGGCAGTGGAAATGTCACAGATCAGCGGTGACATGGTTTTGCTCGGGGCGCCGAAGGCGATCGGGTTGCCGCCCAGGGCAGGCTTGATGCCGCCGAACGGCGCCACCATGCCGCCTCTTGGTCCAGCGCTGCAAATAATTAGCGCGACCATGTCCGCGTTGACAATCCGCTCGACGTATCCCCATAGTGCGCCAACGTGATTGCAGTTTTGAATGCCGACCGTACCGACACCGAGCTCCTGAGCAACTGTGATGGCCAGGTCGGTGGCTTTGCTGGCACTGTAATGGCCGAAACTTCTGTGGCCGTTGATCAACGCAGTCGGCCCCTCCCGGCGCAGGATCTCCGGCTCGGCATCGGGAACGAGTTTGCCGCTGCGGATGTCGTTAACAAAGCGCGGCACGGCTATGCAACCGTGTGAGTCGTGGCCGATCAGGTTGGTCTCGACCTGGTAATCGCTTACCAGGCGTGCCTGGGCATCTGGCGCACCCATCGCACGGTACACGTCGTACGCCAGCTTTCGCAGGAGGTTGTGGTCAATCGTTGGCATGTATTATCCAGGTTTGCACATTGGGGTAACTATACGCCCTGTTGCGCCGAGTTGCCGAATGGCCGGAGCGATCAAGGAAACGCCAAACCTCACCCGATCATCTCGACGACCAGTTCCAGTGACTGCACATACAAGCCGCCGTCCGCTTCTTTCACCAGCGGCTGCTCCTGATCCCGGCGTACGACAATAACCTGTTCAATCCCGGCAGCGAGTGCGGCAGCCAGGTCATGCTGCGGATCGTCGCCGACCATCAGGGTAGTCTCCGGATTCAGCGACGCCGCTTCCAGGATGGATGGGAAAAAGGTCGACGAGAATTTTCCCATCGGATCCCCGAACGCATCGCCCCCGAAGTAACCGGTGAAAAATGGCGACCCATCGATCGTCGCCAGACCGCTCGTTGCCAGTTTTGCCAAAGCCCCCATCCGCGCGTTGGTGGTCGCGGTGTAAAGCGGTATCTCCATCGCCGAGAGCGCACGGATCAATGCTTCCGCATCCGGGTATACGCCGACAGACTCGCACAGCCATTCCTGCAACGCTTGCCAGTACGTCTCACGCGAGACATTCAACTCGGGAAGGAAAGTGAATAGACAAGTCGTCTCCGGATTGCCGATCTCATGGATTCGCGCCAACGCGCTTTCACTCGGGATGGATTCCTGTTCGGCAACGATGTCCGCCAAGGTGAGCAAAAAACCTATGCCACCAGCCGCTTTCGACTTCGCGAAAGTGATTGTGTCATCGATGTCGATCAGCACGTCTGTAACTGTGAGTCGGGGTAGTTCCATGGGGCATTGGGTGATTGGGTGAATTTGTCCCACTCTACGGCGACAAAGTCGCCGTAGTTTCGCAGCAGGTTCCAGTTCAGGTTGCCGGCAACGACACGCTTAATCATCATGATGTTGCTGGTCGCCAGATCCAGCTTACGATAGAGCTTCTGAGCCTGCCACGCGACCGGTCCGAAACACAGGTAGTGCCCTGGCACGCCAGCGCCTGCCCGACTTCCTATTCGATCAAACCCACAGTCTCGCGAAGCCGTTCCTCACGGCGTGAACAGCAGACCACCTTCGCTCCCTGCCTGGCAAACTCGATCGTGATCGCACGCCCGCCCCCGCAACTCGATTCGGTAATGACGGCTGTCTTCCCTTGCAATTCCATGCCCACATCACAACCCGGTTAAACATCATCAGTGCGTCGGTGCAAAAGACAGTGAATATAACAGCCGATCCACGGGTCCGCCATCCCGAAGCATGGGGGTGTCGCGATCATTGACGTCTACTAAAGTGCAATGCCTGTGAATGGCTAAAAATCGCACTACCTTCACACCGGCCACAAGAGATGCCCGATCCCGAAGCACTCCCTTGTCGACCGTCCGCAAAAGACAAAGAACAAGAACAAGGGAAGCGAACAACTGAGGATGATACATGCCCACCGAAAATGACCCAATTGTCTGCCCGCTGCGAGAGACCGGTCCCGACAATCTCCGCAACAGCGAGGGCGCTGTGATCGAGCTGCGCGACGGCCGTTTGCTGCTGGCGTACACCCATTTCTATGCGGACGCCGATGACTTCGGCGCCGGCGACATTCGTGGCAAAACGTCGGCAGACGGTGGCAAAACCTGGTCGGCACCGTTCATAGTGCAACCCAACACCGGGACCTACAACACCGGCAGGCTGGCCTTGATTCGGTTACCGGCGACCTCGGACGGGCATGCAATACGCCCGGATATTCTGGGCTTAGTCTACGTCGACCTCGGCGATTTCTATCACCACCGGATGTATCTGAAAACCTCGGTCGACGAAGCTCAGAATTGGTCGCCCCCGATTCCGATCAATGAGACCGGCATGCTCGGGCACATCTGCCAGCGCGGCGATACGGCAATAGTCCTGAAGTCGGGACGGATCCTCGTGCCGGCATATGCAATGTTCGGCGGGCTTTGCGCCAGTTTCATGTTCTACAGCGACAACCGTGGGCAATCGTGGCAACGCAGTCTTGGGGAAATATCCATCAGGCTGACCGCCGACGGCCACCCGTTCGGTTTCACTGACTTCGAGGAACCTGCGGTGGTGCAGTTACGCGATGGGCGCCTGATGTGTTTCGGCCGTACTCATCTCGGCCAATTATACAAAAGCTACTCGGTCGACGACGGACTGCGCTGGTCAACACCGGAACCGACCGGGCTGGCGTCGAGCTACTCGCCGGCGGCGCTCAAGACCATTCCGGAAAGCGGCGACATCGTCTGCGTCTGGAACCAGGTGTCCGGGCAGGAAATTTCCGACGGCCTCGGTCGTATGCGGATGTCATGTGCGGTGAGCCGCGACGACGGCGAGACCTGGGCACATTTCCAGAATCTCGAATCCCTCGACGACACGACACGGATCGAACCGGACGGTGGCTTAGACACAGTCAGCGAGATGCATGCGATCCAGCGGCGTCAGGCATTGAAAGCGCCCGACACCTGCACCCATTATCCGGAGTCGGTCACCTCCCGTTATCCCCGCTGGCCGGGCAACATCCACAACGACTATCCGTCGATCACTTTCACCAGCACCGGCAACACAGTGATCATCTACGGCGCCAGCGATTACGAAACAGCTGGCATGGAGATTGGCCTGAAGCTTGTCGTGCGGCCGATCAACTGGTTGTATGAACCAGCGTAAACGCTACCGGGTCACCGACGGGGCCGTCGACTAATCTCAGGGCGAATAACCACCACCAACGCTGTAACCACGAACGACTATTCGACTGTCGCAATAGTACTGTTGCCAACTGTACAGGGAGCCAAACAACCAGAATGAAACGAATCTACCCGCTTTTCAAACATGCCCCGCTCCTGGCCCTGACCGGCTGCCTGATCGCGGCAACTCCGCAAGTGATGGCTTGGGGCTCTCCCCACGAGTCGATCACGCGCGCCGCCCTGGCGGTACAGCCGGAAGCGCTGCAGGCGCTCTGGTCCCAGCCGTACCGGCATCCGTTGGATAATGTCGAGCGCCCGATCAGTGAGTACCTCTGCTCGTACTGGTGGTGGTGCGGAAATCCAGATCACGTCGAAGGACCCACGGCCTCGGCGGCGCACAAGAATCATGTCAAGCAATTCATGTACGGTGAGCAGGACAGCAGGTTCGCGGTGCCGACGCCCTACGGGCTGCCGATGCCAGAGACCGGGTCGGTCTGGGGCTACCACTATTTCCATTTTTCGCCCGCAGACAGCAGGGGGCGGTATATACGGGGCGCGCAATGGTACTTCGAGCATATGATCGAGGCCTTTCGTGACAATCGACCGGCAGACGCGGCGCAGTACGCCGGCACGTTCGCCCACGCCGTCGAAGATCGATCGTCCACAGTCCACGCCTGGGACGGCTACGGCGACGAGCGTCATGCTATCGAGAAGAAACATGGCCTGACCACGGCAATGAAGCACGGTATGTCGGTCTTCTGGTTCATCGACGACAACGCGGTGGAGGCAGCGATTCCCGATTACACACCACAACTGCTGGGACCTTCCGTCGAGGCCGCGGCAGCGGCGGTAGGCCAGCGGATGGAGGCAATCAGCGACGAGTCCCGGGCGCTGCTCGCCGACCCCGACAACGGCTACCTGGCAGCGCACCGCGAGGACGACTGGCAAAACGCCGGCACCAGCGACGCCACCAATGCCGCGATGGACGCGATGGCCCGCACCAGTTCCCGCCTGACCGCCGACATTTTCTACACCGCCTGGCATCTCGCTTACCTGCCGCCGCCACTGGCAACCGACACCGCACACGCAACTGTCGACGCGCCGCTGTCGGCCGATACCTGGGTGCGCAGCAGCGAGCCCGATACGGTGCAGGACCACACCATGAATCTGAGCTGCGGCTACCAGGACTACACCTTTCTCAAGTTTGACCTGAGCGGCATCGATGCCGGTGCGTATATCCGCCGGGCGACGTTGACGATCCGCATCCGCAACGACTTCAAGTCGGATAACGTCGTCAACCTCCATGCCGTCCCCGACTCCGGTTGGGACGAAGAGAACATGACCCCCAGTTCAGCGCCGGAGGCAGGCGAATTGTTGGCCAAGTTCACGGCCGAGGCATCGGAACCAGGGATTTCGCAGCTGGACGAGATTGACGTCACCGCCTATATCAAAAAAGCACAGGCCGCGGATCAGGAACTGACAGCGATGCGAATGACGATGGCCGACAAAGGGCCGGGCGTTTTCATCCGAGCCCGCGAGCACCGGGACCAGTCGGAACAGCCGTGGGCCCGGCTCAGCCTGCAGCTCGAACAGCCGGGCGAATCCGTGCTCGAACTGGCTGACGACGGCAAGACAGAGTATCGGATCATTGTCGATGACGAGGCCGATGTCAGTACGCACGCCGTGGCAAACGACCTGGCAGCGCTGCTCACTGAAATCACCGGTGCAACCTTCCCCGTGGCAACCGACAAGACCGCACCGTCGTCGCACGAGATTGTGCTCGGAAACAGCAATCGTCGACTCGAGTCACTGCAGTTGACCGGGCTTACCGAGAATTTTATTGAGGACGAATACGAGATCCGCACCGTCGGGACAACGCTGGTCATTGCCGGTGCACCGCCCCGCGGCACGATCAACGGGATCTACGGATTTCTACAGGATCATCTTGGCTGCCGATGGTTCACCGCCGGCGTCAGCCACATTCCAAAAATTGCCGCCCTGTCGGTAAAAATCGCTGACCGGCAGCGGCCGGCGTTCGAACAGCGCTCGGTGCTGGCCCCGTCACACTGGGACGCGGCGTGGACCGCCCGCAACCGCCTGAATGTGTGCAAGACCTATGGCGGCGCGCAGTCCCGCGCCCATCTCATGAACGACAAACGGGTGCAGACGATCTGGGACTACTATGAATCCCACGGCCTGGCCAACATACCGGAGTCGCTGTTCAGGGAGCACCCGGAGTTCTACGCGAAAATCGGCGGCGAACGTACCATGCATGAGGAAGGGAATCGACGCGCCTATTGCATCACCAATCCGGAATTCGTAACCTACGTCGCCGAGTGGCTCGGACGCCGGGTACGCAACGTCAAAGGTCCCATCGTTGTCGGGCTTGGTCACACGGATAGCGACAATCGCTGCCTGTGCGACGTGTGCAAGGCCAGTTACGATCATATCGGCCTGGCCGGCACCTACATGGCCTTCGACAACGCTGTGGCGAAACAGCTGGACGCAGTGAATCCCGATGCCATCGTCGACACGCTCTCCTACGGCATGACCTTCGCGCCGACCCCGGTGAAGATGGCGCCGAACGTGCGCGTCACCTGGTGCCCGATCTCCGGCTGCTACGCCCATGCATTCGGCCAATGTGCAGTCAACCGCGACCGCGGTCATCTCGAGAAGCTGACCCGGTGGCAGGCGAATACGGATCAGCTGCAGATCTGGTATTACCATTATCAAGCCGACAACCTCATGCCGCATCTGCGCCTCAACGCCACGCGAGAAAATTTTCAGGAATTCCACCGGCGCGGCATTCAGGCGATTTTTGTCGAATCCTATGGCGGCACGGCCTGCCTGCGCACCCATCCGGTGCCAGACGGCGACAAACTGATCCCGGCCTTCGGTGCCGCCGATCGCGGCGAATACTTCACCGTGCCAATGGAGCTCGATCATCTGCGCTCATACATTCTCTGCCGCCTGCTGTGGAATCCGGATTACGACATCGAAACCGGTATCCGCGAATTCTGTCACGGCTACTACGGCGCGGCCGGGCCGGACATGGTCGAGTACGTCCTGGCAGTCGAGTCGCTCGATTCGTACGCCCGTACGACGGGCTCCTACGAACAGTACGACGGTGTGCATCAGAGTTGCGGCGCTGCACCTGAGTTGAAATGGGATGTAACCGGGCGTCTCAGTGCACTGTTCGATCGTGCCGAAGCCCGCGTCGCCACGGACTCGGTGCTGCTTCGTCGCATACAGATGGCACGGCTGCCGCTGCAACTGTCGATCCTCTGTTATGCCGCAGCTGACGATCCGCTGCGCCAACCGGCCTTCAACGGGTTCTTCCAACTCACCGAGGAACTCGGGCTGAAAGTAATCAATCGCTCCGGCATCAGTTACAAGCGCATGGCGTTGGCTGAGTTCAAGAAGCTGGTGAGCGACCCGACGAAGATCATCCGGCGCGGCGAGGAACCGCTCGGCGCCAACCTGCTCCGCAACTCGAATTTCGAGCTTGACCAGGATGCGGACGGTATCCCCGACGGCTGGACCGCCACCGGCAAGTATAATCCCGAGGGCTACGACCTCGATCCGGCCGGCGTCAGCCTCGATGCCGAGCGGGCCTACAGCGGCAAGCACAGCGTCAAGCTGATCAAGCAGCCGGCGGCCAGGCAAACCGTAGCCCTGCGCCAGCGCTTCCAGACCACGCCCGGCACCTCGTATCGCATGTCGATCCGCTACCAGGCCGACGTCAGCAATGGCTCAGTAGTCATCATCTTCACGCAGTTCGATGCCGACGGCACCGAGCTCGGGCACAACGGCAGCGCCGGTGGCATCAAATCAACTGGAGAGCAGTGGGCCGAGATGCACGCCGACACGACAGCGGATGAAAACACCGCCGAGCTGATGGTCGAGTTTCTGCTCTACGACGACCAGGCCGAGGGCGTCGCCTGGATCGATGACTTTTTCTGTGCACCGATCAAGTAGCCGGGTATTGAATCGCGCTCCTCAACAGAAAGGGTGATGCCGGATACGGACGGCTGGTGGCGCCGGCAAGCGGTATTCTGCAAGCGCCACCCGGAACTTGCCGGCGACGAACTCGATCAAGGTAAAGACACGTGAGCCTTGATTCGGTCGCAGCACCGCAGGATTCCGGTGGTAATCAGTAATACGCATCGCCGACGTAGAATGGCATTGCGCCCTCGTAATAATAGGTCTCCAGTGGCGCTTGCAGAATACCGCTTGCCGGCGCCACCCCGCCGCCGCCGCCGGCATAATAATCGAGGCCATCGTAGACGAAATCAGGTGCCCGATACCATCTTGCCGAGCCGTCGAAATAAAGCGCATTGAAGCCGCCCTCGTGAGAATTGGCAGAATCATTCCGATATACGTCGGTAACGGCTGTCGCCGAAAAGTTTCGAGAAATATTGGCCGCCGGGTTTTCCGGATGGGAGTTCACCGCCCGCAGCGCTGTCGACCGGTAGTTGTAGCTCGACAGGGCAGCGCCGGAGACAGTCAGGGAAACGTCCTGAAGCCGATCAACACAAGCGGATTTCAGGTAAGTCGAGCCATATTGCTCCTCCGACTGCGCCGGACAGAAATAGACCTCGGCAGCCTTCAGATGCCCTTCATCGTAAAGGATACCCAAACCGCCGTAGAACGCCCCGGACTGGCCCCACAAGTTTGAGAACCAAAAGTTGTAATCGGTCGGCGGCCCGTCCCATCGCAGGTTCGGCGGGCAGAAATCACGGTTGTCACCGGCGTACATCGTCAGGGCAATGCCCATTTGTTTTTGATTGCTGAGGCAGGCACCCTGCTTGGCCCTGCCCTTCGCATTGGACAATGCCGGCAGCAACATACTCGCCAGAATCGCAATAATGGCAATGACAACGAGGAGCTCGATGAGGGTAAAAAGATACAGGTTTCGAGCAGGCAATTTCGGCACCGGATTGTCGATTGGAATAGAGTGCTATAGTAGCCGTACTCTATAACAACCAAGGATGTTCCGCAATCGAACGGACGCCCGCCCATCCGCCATGCCACGACTGTATCTAGTTCTCCTCATCGGTGTTTTGACTTCCGTGCCCGCCTGGGCACAGCCCACGCTCACGGCAGTCAGTTTTCGCGCCACTTTTGATGCCACGCTCGATGCCGATCTCGCCGCCGGCCGCCCCACGCCGAAAGCAGTCGACGGGAACGTCGGCTACGACACCGGCAGGTACGGCCAGGCCCTCGTTGCCGGCGAAGACGGCGCCGGCGTCTCGTATCGCATCGAGCGCAATCTCGATACCAGTAAAGGCGCCCTGTCCTTCTGGTTCCTGCCGGTGAACTGGACGCCTGGCGAGCTGCGGGCCCATTTGTTCGTGCACTCCCCGTTCGCGGGAATCTTCCGCATCCTCAACGATGAAGCCGGCCAGTTGGTATTCGAGATTGGAACGGATCTGGGACAACGACGCCGGGTGTCGGCACCCCTTGCGAATTGCGCCCAAGGGGAATGGGTGCATGTCGTCGTCAACTGGTCGGCCGAGGCGCTGGAGCTGTTCCTTAACGGCAAGGCCGCCGCGAAGACGCCGTGCGAGGCACGGTTTCTACCGCGGATTGTGAACTCCAACCTTGTTGTCGGCGACCTGCCCCATGCCCGCGGCCGCGAGACGGTGCGCAAGACCTTGATCGACGACCTGACGATTTACCGTCGTCCCATGGGTGCCGACGAGCTCGGGCGCGTCGAGGCCACGACCGGCGGCAAGATGCCTGCCTACCGGCCGCCGGCAATCAGTGTCGCCCGGCAGGACGCGCCGATTGTCGTCGATGGCATAGCCGATGCCGAAGAATGGCGGCAAGGCGCCGGGTTCGGCAATTTCCTCAATGTCTCGGACCACAAGCTGGCACCGTTGCCGACAGAGGTCCGAATCGCACACGACGGGGAAAGGCTCTGTTTTGCGGTTGCCTCACCGGTGCTCGCCGGCGTTCCGCTCAAGGCGGACAGCCGCCGGCGCGACGATCAGGTGTGGGCGGACGACGCCGTGCAAATTTATCTGACACCGCCGCATGGGGACAATCGCTTCCATTTCGTCAGCAACTGCAAGGGCGTCATCTTCGACCGCAAGACGATTATCGGGATCAAGCACGATCCGACCTGGAACGGGGAGTGGGAGGTGGCCAATCGGGTTGCCGACGGGACATGGACCCTGGAAGTCGCGATCACCTTCGAGGCGCTCGGCGTCAAGCCGCCCGCCAACGGCGAGGTCTGGCGACTGAACGTCACGCGCGATCGGGTGGCGCCTCAGAATCTGTCGTGCTGGCCGCGACTGAACGCCTTTGGCGATGCCGACGGCCACGGGTATCTGCGCTTCAGCGATGCCGGACCGGCGGTGGCGGTGGCAGATTTTGGCAGCGCCGGCAGCCGGGTCAACTTCGACGCTGCCATTGCCCTGCCGCCCGGCGCGGCGCCGACCCGATTGGCGGCAACGCTGACTATGGCACGGTCCGGCACTTTGCTGGCGACCGAGCGCTTCACGCTCGAGGCGGCGGCCGGCGTGAAGCGATTTCCGATCCATGTCGACGCCGGTGACCAGATCCCGGACGTGGTCAGTTTCACGGTGGTCGACGCATCCGGTGTCGAGCATTATCACGACACGGCCTACACGCCGGTCACCGGCAGTCTGCAGCTCGACGCGACACCGATTCCAAGCCGGGGGGTGTGCAAGGTCCAACTGCGGGAGCGCAACAACACGGTCCTCGCTGCCAAGCCAATGGCGGTGGTCGAACTGCGGCCCACCGATACGCCGGATGCGGAGGCGGTCCGCACGGTCACGCTTGCCACGCTCAACGGCGGCAGTGGGGCCGGTGAATTCGACATCGCATCGCTGCCGCCCGGCTCGTACGAACTGAACGCGCGCCTGGTTAGCAGCGGCGTGACGCTTGACAGCACCACCGCACCGTTCGTCAAACCGCCCGATCCCTGGCGCACCGCGGGCGTGGGCAAGTCCGACACACCGCCGCCGCCATGGACACCAATGACCGCGACCGGCGACCACACATCCCTGACCGTCGGCTGCTGGAACCGTGAGTATCAGTTCAACGGCTCGCCCGTGCCCACGGTCATACGTAACGGCGACGTGACGCAACTGGCCGCACCGATGCGGCTCGCCGCTCGCGTTGATGAGCGTGAGCTCGACTGGCAGGAACGCCGGATCACCGATGTCCAACACGATGACGTACGAGTCAGTTTCTCGACGCACATGCGTGCCGGTGGCATCACCGTCGATGCGCAGACCTACGTCGAGTACGACGGCATGCTGTGGACCGACATCACGGTCGCGCCCACCGTGGCCAAGACCGCACCGACCCTAGACGCACTCGAATTGATCGTCCCCGTAGATGCGCGTTTCGCCTCGTTGCGACAGATTCCCAACGAACATCTGCTGACCGGCAACACCGGCAACGAAGACGGCTGGAGCTGGGACTACTCGGCGCGCCGATATTTTCTCTGGATCGGCAACGAAGACCTTGGCCTGACCTGGTTCTACGAACGCGAAGCGCCGTTCCGTCACAGCGACAAGGCAAAGCGCGTCGGCCTGGAGTTGCGGAACGGGGTGATGTACTTCAAGGTGCGGTTTGTCGACCATCGGATCACCTTGGCAGAACCACTGACCCTCAGCTTTGGCCTGCAAGCGACACCGGTAAAGTCGCGGCCGGCTGGTTGGCGGCGTTGGGGGGAGCCGCGGAAGGTCGGCCAAAGCTTTCATATCCCGTGGACCAGCGAGCCTTTCGATCGTTACGCCGCCGGCTACCCGGAAGCAACTAACACCGGTTTCTATCGGCGCTTCGTCCAGCGCTACCAGCGGGATCATAAATTCATTCCCTACAAGGTCCTGATGTGGCATGGCATCGACACGCCGGAGTACAAGTACTACGGCGCCGACTGGGACCTCGGCGGCGGCATCAACAAATACCACGACACGCGCCGGCATTGGTTTGGAATTCGGGTCTGCGGCGGCGCCGAGTCATTCGTCGATTTCATGACCTGGAAGATGATCGGGCACATCGACGAATTCGGATTGGACGGCGCCTATCACGATTTGCAATGGAGTTACGCATGTGCCAATCCGAATCACGGCTGTGCCGGCAGCCGCCGTGCAATTCGTGGGGATCGTGAATTGAACAAGCGCCTGTACACGGCGATGAAGCAGCGTGACCGGCCGCTGTGGAAGATCGATCATGCCTCGAACGGCATCTGCAGTGCACTCCACGGGTTCTCCGACATCTTCACGACCGGCGAAGAGATGCGCCTGGATTCGAAACCGGCCAAGCCCGGGCCACGCGTGTGGAAAGGGTATTTCGAGGCGATGCGGATCAGTTACTTCAAGGCCAGCGGAGCAATGGGGCGGCAATGGGGCGTGGTGCCGATGTTTCTGCTGCAGATGAACTCGGTGGGTGTGAAGCCTGCCGCGACAGAGGGCATCTTCTCGATCCTGCTGGCGCACGATGCGATCCCGACCTGGGACGCACTTTACAAGGACGTGCGCTTCATGACCAGGGTCTGGCGAGCCCTCGAAGATTTCGGCATCGGCGAGGCGGATCTCGAGTTTCTGCCTTACTGGCAGGCCAGTACGCCGGCAGGCGTGTCATTCGTGCCGGACGGCGGCGGCCCGGTGCGGCCGATGCAGGTGCTGTACGAGACCGAAGCGTTCGATCAGCTGCAACCAGAGCAATCGTACGGCGCCAGCATCTACCATCGTCCGGGCAAACGAAGCCTGGTCGTCGTCTTCAACTACACACAGGACGACGGTACCGCAATGGTGAAATTGAACTTGCCGGCACTGGGTTTCGATCCGGCCGTCACCACGGCAACGGATGCTTTTACCCGCGCTGAGTGGGTGCCGGCAAATGTGCCGTTGGCGGTGCGTGTGAAGAGTGAGAATTTCCGTTTGCTCTGGATCGACGACGTCGCGGCAAACGCGACGCACTTCCCGGATGAAGCAACACCAGCCCTGGTAGCCGGCACGCGACCAACGAAGCCGGACAACAGCTGCGATATCTTCGAAACTGTCGGTGACCGGTGCCGCGATCCGTGGGCGCCGGAGAACAGGGACGTGACCGGCAGCGAACTTGCCCAGGCATTCAAACTGACACGCGCGACCAAACTCGAGCGGATTGAAGTGAACATGAGTTGCACCGGCAGCCGCGGTTTGGACCTGCGGGAACCTGTACGCCTGCGAATCGTTGAAGCGGATGCCGACGGCATGCCAACAGATACTGTTGTCGTGCAAGAAGAGGCGTTCACGCCGCAGTGGGTGATCGATTATTTCACCTATCACCAGTACGAGTTGAAGCGGGGGCGCGTGCTGCCACCGGGGCGCTACGCGATCGTCCTGTCCAAGCCGCCGGAAGAATCGGCAGAGCATCGTCACTACTTGCTGCCGGCCTTCGAAGCAACAGGCGTTTTCGAGCCGCTGTCTGTCCGGTTGCGGCCCAATGGCGGCTGGCAGCGAACGACACGGATGCTGGCGTACGGGGTGTACGGCTTCGAGCAATGACAACTGAACCTGCCTGTCCAAAGACCCGATGCAGGAATACCCGGAGTCTTGTCGAGCATCGTTCCGCCCAGATTAAGCGTCATTGCAACAAAGGACAAGGCCGGAATCTTGCAGTGTGCTTGGCCATCCTTCATATCGATAGCGTCAAATGGTTTTGCGACGACAATCTCGCCGTCTTCCAGTGAATTAACCGCTTTAGCATCTGGCCCGGTGAGGATCTCCGCGCTTTCGCAGGAGACAACAGTTTTGTCGGCGATAGTTACGCACACTTCTGCATTTTCATCCATGGCGCGATTGGTGAGGAACACGTGCAGCCTGCTTCCATCGAGTATGGCACTGGCATCGATATAGTGAACACAGCCGTTGGTGGCGCCCTCGTAGCTTGGACCATCCACCGTGAGCCGAAGCGCAGCGCCGTTTCGTCGCTTCGAGAACATCTCGAACGGATAAAAAATGCTCTGGATCAACATGTCGTCGCCGCAGGTCTGAATCGGCGCCAGCACATTAACGATCTGGGCAATGTTCGCGATTTTGACGACGTCCGCATAGCGCACGAAACTATGCCGGAACCCGGCCACGACCAGCGCGTCCTCAAGGTTGTACACCTCCTCGAGGAGATGTGGCGAAACTTTGCCCTGGCCGTCTTTCTCGTGGTTCTTGTACCACACGTTCCATTCATCGAAACATAGCTATGCACGTTTCGCGCTTCGGTGCCTGGCCTGGGCATCTCGGCAGGCTGCATCCATTTCCTCGATCTGGGCATCAATGGCCGAGGTGACCGCAGGAAGTTTGTGAATTATCCAAGCCAAGATAGCATACCCCGGACAACGTAAAACACTGCAGAATGACGGGGCGGAAACATCGTCCGACCCGGGGGTTCGTGGAATCACGGTGAGCAGGTCGAATTTATGGTCGCGTGCGATAATAGTACACGTCCGCCAACCAGGCCACACATCTACGACCGGGGCTCAACGTGACACCATTCAGTTTCGCCTACATCATCGATCCACGGATCGGGATGAACAGTAGCTGCCAGCGCGGCGCGGTCGGATCCCTGTAAAGGAACACATCGTCATGCAATTCGCGATCAATCCGATCACCAACGTTAATTACGATTTCGAGAGCAGTGTCAACGCCTATCATCAAGCCGGCATTTCGGTAATGGAGATATGGATTGACCGGCTCGACGCGTTTCTCGACGGACGTGAGCTCGACGTTGCAGCAGATTTCCTGGCCGAGAAAAACATGACGCTGGCCTCGTCCATCTGCGCCGTGCAAATCATGCTCCGCGACATCACCGCAGCCGGCGATGATTTCGTCGAATTCAAACGCCGGCTGGCGATCACCCGCGACTTGAACTGCCCTACTCTGCTGTTCATCCCGGAGAATCCGGATGAGCCGGACCGCGACGTCTACGGCACCTGCGAAAAGAACCTCAAGAAAGCAGTCGAAGTCGCTGCCGACTATGGGGTCAAGCTGGCGTTGGAATTTCTACAGGGCAACAAACTATGCGGCACGCTCAACACTGCCAAGCGCATTGTGCGCGATGTCGACCATCCGAATCTCGGGCTGTTGATCGACCTGTCACATCAATGGATGGATCGCAGTGACGTGAGCGACATTGCCGACCTGACCGCCGACGAACTGTTGATCGTCCACGTCGACGACATGCTCGACGGGCCGCCGGAGGCCCTGATCGATCACGATCGCACCTTCCCCGGTGAGGGCCGTGGCATCGATCACTCAATCATCCCGGCAATTCAGGCGACCGGCTACGACGGCTACTGGTCGCTCGAGATCTTCAACCATGACATCTGGAAGCAACCGCTGGACGAGATCGTATCGGCGTCGCTCCGCAGCTTCAAATACATGCAGCAACGATACGGGTGAATCGTGCGACGCCGGGACACCGGCGACCAATGCAGCGAGCGCAGTACGCGGAGTTGTTCGCGACTGCCTGCACAGCCCATGCCCGTGCAAAACGAGAATGAAATGGACAATAGACCACGCGTATTGCTGCTCGGCGATTCAATCCGCTGCAGCTACCAACCGCTGGTGGCAAAGCTGATGGCCGATCGCGCCGATGTCGTCGGGCCCGAAGAAAACGGCCGGTTTGCCGAACACACCCGCTCTCGGCTCGCGGAATGGCTGACCGAGCTGGGGCAACCGGATATCGTCCACTGGAACAACGGGCTCTGGGATTGCGGTCACTGGTGGGAACGCCAGCCGAAACAAATTCCGCTTGATGAGTACGTCGCGACGCTCCGCCAAATACTGGACGACCTGCGTCAGCTGACACGATCAATCATCTGGGCAACAATCACCCCGGTCCATGAGAACCGGATTGCCGATCAGTACGGATTCAACTGGGAAAATGAAGAAATCGACACCTACAATGCAGCGGCCCTGTCGATGATCACCGCGGAAGGCGTTGCCGTGAACGATCTGCACACCGTGGTGAAAGCCGATGTCGGGGATAATCTGGGGGAAGACCTGCTGCACCTGTCGGAAAACGGGCAACAACGATGTGCCGCAGCAGTCGTTGCCGCGATCGATCGGATGATGAAAGGGTAATGGTCTAATGGTATACTCCAACAC
>Ga0114996_10003263_pt1 | contig 20296 bp, 20 predicted proteins | sample ArcticOcean_MG_C_4_FD_87039 | JGI IMG/M metagenome (GOLD analysis project Ga0114996, IMG submission 87039) | Marine microbial communities from western Arctic Ocean - ArcticOcean_MG_CB4_134 | ecosystem: Environmental > Aquatic > Marine > Oceanic | place: Arctic Ocean: Canada Basin | collected...
GATGGAGAACCGGCGCTTGCAATACCGCAAATACGCCGCCTAATATCTTGAACCAGATGGGCCAAATCCTCCTTTAGATCAGGCCGTAGATTGTTCCAAATTATATGACGACGGACAGTTGCGGGGATATCGGCGCGGAGTCTATAGTTCCGCCATGGCGCGCATCTCCTGGCGCGCCGAAAGGAGAATGAAAATGTCTAAAGGTTCCATGCAGCACTTCCTTCTCACCGGGATCGACCGGTCGCCCAACAACGATACGCTGCCGTTGATCCTCTATAAGGCGGCGGTGCAATTCGGCGATCGAGAGCCGGAAAGCGTGTTCGAAGAAATATTCTGGGCCAACAAGTGGGCCGACGGTTTCCGCGATGGCACGTTCCCGTTCCACCACTACCATTCGGCCGCCCATGAGGTGGTCGGCGTCGCGCGCGGAACGGCGGTGCTTCAGTTCGGCGGACCGGCAGGCCAGGTGGTTGAGGTCGAGGCCGGGGACGCCGCCGTCATCCCCGCCGGCGTCGTGCATTGCCGACTTGACGACGCGCCAGGCTATTCCATAGTCGGCGCCTATCCGCACCACCAAGTGCCGGATGTGTGCGTTTTGTCGGAAAGCGATGAGAAGATCGCCGCGGACCATCCCGACACTGCCGGCCTGGACATCAAGCTCGTCGGCGAAAAACAACTTGCGGCAGTCAAGGCCAGCATCGCCGCCACCGTCTTGCCCGATACCGATCCGATTTCGGGAACAAGCGGCCCCATCGCCGAGCTCTGGCTCGGCCGCTAAGCCCGCGAGTCTCGCCCTGATCCTCCCCCAATGAGTTGGTCCAGCCCTATAGTTAGTAGAGGAGGACCAAGGAATGGGAATCAAGAGACACAAGCCGGAAGAGATCGTGACGAAGCTTCGCCAGGTTGAGGTGTTCGTTGGTCAAGGGATGTCTCGGATTGATGCGACCCGGGAAGTCCAGAACAAGTCCGCGGCGCCCCTATTTGATTTCCTGTCGGCAGAACGCGACCAGCTTGTTGCCGTCCAGGTCACGGAAGTACCCGCCATAAAAATCACCCGTGCCGCGCGGTCCTGGCGCACCGTCGTCCGTGCCGCCCATTTCAATCGCCTTGGCGTGCACCGCCTGCACAGTCTCCGGATCCCCCGCATCAAGAGACAGCATCGTGCCGTTCCTCTGACAGTGCCCTCTCGAAGTATCGCTTCCCACTTCTTCTCCAAGGATGATTGTCGCGAAAATGCGACTTTCGTACCTGCGGGTAGCGGTGCGAAATTTTTCGGGCGTAGCACTCTCGCGGGGCAGTCGACTACATTGCTCGGGCGCAGAATTCTTGACGGAGCCCTTGTTGAATCCTGCATCACTACTATAAGCAAAGCATCGGCGCCTCACTCTCACATAGGAGCAATTTTTCTGTACATGGTTGAGGGTCGGATGGACTACATGCACGACAATGTGATCTATCCATTGGGGCCAGGAGATTCGCTATTCTTTGACGCCGAGGCGACGCACGGTCCCGAAGAAATTCTAGAAAAACCTGTGCGATTTTTCTCCATTACCGCGAATTCATCATGAACAGGATTTCCGCCATCTAGAAACCGGATGTGACCGCGTACGGGCAGCATGCCGCTAAGAACGGCGGTGACAAATTAGTCCACGGAAGCGGCGGGATTTTCCTGTTCTGCGGTCGTCGTGGCAATGACCGATGTTTGACCACTCGGCAATATGCTCGTCTCGTTTCAGACTGGATTTCACTTATCGGCCTCGATCCATCTTTATTTGGCACCCATTCGATTAGGCGAACAAAGGCGACGCTCATTTATCGCAAGACTCGAAACCTTCGGGCAGTGCAATTGCTATTGGGGCACACCAAAATAGAAAGCACTGTAAGATATCTTGGAATTGAAGTTGACGATGCCTTGACAATTGCCGAACAGGTTGATGTCTGATGTTTGGGGCAGAGCAAGCATGCTCTGCCCCAATCAGAATGAGCGGATATGGATAAACCCGGCTGCCATCGCAGAATTCTCTGAACGTCAGGTTTAAGCCCTAAAACGGTAGAATCATTCCAATAAAACCAGCGCCAACGTTTTGTGGTCGTGCAGAAGAGACATGCATGTCGTCAAATCTGAACCGAAGGAAGCGTCAATTCTCGGTGGTTTCGCGCCCAGGATTTGAACCTTCACCGTAATAGGGACGACACGAGGTTCTCGTTGATCTTGGACGCTGGATTCAGACCTCTGCCAAATCACCTGAATCATTTTTTGATGTGCGGATTTGTTTCCCTGTTCGCTCCTATAATTTTCCTGTTCCGTCCAGAAAATTCCCTGTTCCCACGAGTAGGGAATTCGACCGAAAGTGCCAACCACATCAGCACGCTATGATGCATTCAAGCGGCTAATAAGACTGAAAATGGCGAGATTTCCCTGTATTTTCCCTGTACAACAGGGAAATCCAACAGAGACTGGTTCGCTCATGACTGCGTCCACCGCCAGCACGCTAAATAACCCGTTGTTTTTGCGGCGGGCTATTTTTTTAATATCCCTGTGATGCCAATATTTCTATGCCGGCGCGGCATTCCGTAGTCGCTGCGTGGCTTGGCTATCAACGGTCATTGCGTTTGGCTCTATGACCACACCATATTGGTTACGCGCCGCCTCGATCGAGATATATTCCTCGAGAACGTCTTCCAGCACCATTTCAGCTGGCCGCTCAACGGGCGCACCCCAGCCGCCACCGCCGGTGCTTTCGAACATGAACTGCTCACCGTAGGTGAACGGATGGGCCGCCAACAGCGGATTGGCCCATTCGCCGTTGCCACTCAAACCGCCAATCACCGTGTGTGAGCCATGTTCGTCAATTTTTTGCGAGCGCTGGACGGCGCTGCGCCCGCCGCCGTTGGCACCGGGGGTGCCCTCCTTGGTGCGTGAGGTCTCCATACTGAGTTCGGCATCGCACAGGAAACGCACCTTAAAAACGGCGCCGAGGCCGCCGCGAAACTTGCCGGGGCCAGCCGAATCCTGACGCAGTTCGAAGCTTTCATACTCGATAGGAAACAACAGTTCCGCGGTCTCCGCCGGCATGTTCATGCAATTGCCAAGCGGGTCCATGGTCACGTTCATGCCGTCGCCGTAAGGCGTGCCGCCCCACCCGCCCGCGGGAAGATCCGAAAATACATCCGTGTTGCCGGCCGGATCCCGCGTCGCGGCGACGAACCAGTTGCACTCGGCGAATGTCGAGCCGGTTACCCGCTCGGGGATCGCCTTGGCGAGAGCTTGCCAGATGGCGCTGGTTATCTTGGATGATGTGAGTGTCGTGCAGCCAACGACCGGCGCCGGCCATTTGGCATTCAGCCAGCAATCGTCAGGCAGCTTTAACTCAAGCGGCAGCATCATGCCGTAATTCGAGGGTGCATGCGGCGCCAGGAAGAATTGCAGCGAATAAAATGCGGCGGACGCCGTATTTGCCATCGGCGAGTTGATCGCACCTTTAGTGATCGGCGCAGAGCCGGCAAAATCGATGGTGATATCGGATCCCGATATGGTGAGCGTCACCTTGATCGGAACAGGTTTATCGGAGTAGCCATCGGTATCGGCGTAATCTTCTCCGCTATAGACACCATCGGGGATATCCTCAATGGCGGCGCGCACGATCTTTTCCGTGTAAGCGATAACCTGGTTCATCCCGGCCGCAACCGTGGCGGCGCCATATCTGAGAGCCAAACGCTGCAGCTCGGCCTCCGCTGCCCGGAGCGCACCCAGATGCCCCTGAAGGTCGCCACGAATGAAATGCGGCGTGCGCGTATTGCTGACGATGATATCGAGAATTTCGTCTCGAATGATGTAGTTCTCGTACAGTTTTGTGGGTGGCAGCCTGAGACCTTCACTGGCGACATGAGTGCCGAAGGCCTGACCCCCTGCCGCACCGCCGCCGAGATCCATCCAGTGGCCACGGCTGACGGCGAAGCCAAGCAGCTCGCCGTCAAGGAAGATCGGCATGGTAAAGGTAATGTCGTTGATGTGCGATCCGCCCTGGTATGGATCATTGAGGGCGATGACATCTCCGGGCTGCATCTGCGCGATCGGAAATTTTTGAATCGACGCGTCGGCGCTGTATTGCATCGCGGCCAAATGCACCGGATTGCCGGACTGGCCAATCAGATGCAAATTCGCGTCATAAATTGCATTCGAGAAATCGAGCATGTCGGACAGGATCGGCGAGAACGATGTTCTCTGCAGGATCGTGGTCATGCGTGCGCAGGTGTATTCGAAGGCGTTGCGAAGAACCTCGAAGGTAATAGGATCGACCGCCTCTTCCGGAGCGTGACGCGCCGAGATTGCCTGATTTGATGCCATGGCTAATTCCTCTTGTTTAGGCGTTGCCGATCTCAATTAGTAGATTGCCCATCTCATCGGTAGTTCCCGTGCAGCCCGGCGGCAGGACTGCGCAGGCGTCTGCATATTCCACAATACAGGGTCCCGGAACATTAGACCCGGCGATCAACCCATCCGCCGCGAACACCGGAGTCTCGATCCATTGCCCGTCAAAATATACCGGGCGCATGGAGGGCGAAGCTTCACTGCCGTTGGCCACCGGGTGAAGGATTGGCGGATCGGAGAACTTTCCAATCGCGGTAACACCGAGCGCCACGAAGACGATCGGAAAATCTTCGGAATGGACGCCATAGTCTCTGGTATGCGCGGCGTGGAAAATTTGAGTGATCTCCGGTAGGTGGTGCGTGTCGATGCGCCCCGATGGAATTTCGCATTCCACTTCAAATGTCTGGCCGAGGTAACGCATCTGTGCCGTGCGCGAAATTATCATGCCGTCTTCAGCCACGCCGTCGCTCGCCAACAGCACACGTCCGCGTGCCTCCAGCTCCTCGTAATCAGCGTTGAGCTGCTGAATGTCGATATCGATCAGTTCGGCATAAAGAAAACTTTCTAGATCGTGGCGTAAATTCATCGCTGTCGCACCGAACGCCGAAGCCACGCCAGCATGCGCCGGCACCAAGACTTTTGGAACGTTCATTGCCTGTGCCACGAAGCTCGCATGCATCGGGCCGGCGCCGCCGAAACTGGTCAACACATAGTCCCTCGGATCGCGCGCGCGATCCACGACCACGCCTTTAACCGCCTGCGCCATGGTCTCGCAAGAGATGCGGATGATGCCTTCCGCCGTTTCCAGACGGGACAAACCGATGGCGCGCGCGACTCCGTCGATCGCTCGCTCGGCAGCCTCGGGATCAAGCTCGAACTTACCGCCGAGGGACGGATGCAGCCTGCCAAGAATGAGATTGGCGTCGGTCACGGTGGGCTCGGTCCCGCCGCGCCTATAGCACGCCGGGCCGGGGTCGGCGCCAGCGCTCTTCGGCCCGACCCGGAGCGAATTGCCTTTGTCGACCCAGGCGATTGAGCCACCGCCGGCGCCGACGCTTCTGATATCGAGCATCGGAACGCTGACCGGTACTTCCCACTCCAATTCATAGTCGCGCGTGATTAGCCCGTGCCCCGCTTCAACGATCGATGCGTCGAAGCTGGTGCCGCCGACGTCGGTATGAATGATGTTTTCGATATGCGTCGCCTGGCTCAAATAGGCGGCATAGGCGACGCCCCCTGCCGGGCCGGATTCAATCAGTTCTTCAGGTCGCTGTTTGGCGAGCTCCGCGCCCATCACGCCGCCATTGCTCTTGAGTATCAACAGCGCATGGCTGAACCCCTCCGCCTTGAGCGCCAGTTCAAGGCGCTCGAAATATCCCGTCATCACCGGCATCAGCGCAGCCCGAATGGCCGTCGTCGTGAATCTAGCATGCTCGCGAAAGACCGGTCGCGTTTCGGCCGAAATCACCACATGCGCGTTCGGATTGTTGGCCAACACGATCTCGCGCATACGGTTTTCATGTTCAGGATTGGCATAGGAATTGATGAAACCAACGCCGATAGCGGCATATCCACGCTCAGCGATGCGTTCCGAAATTTTGTGCGCCGCAGCCTCATCAAGCGGGCGGCGAATGTCCCCCTTGGCCGACATACGTTCCGGAACAACAAACCGGTCGCGGCGGCGGATGATGGGGCTGGGCTTGGATTGGTAAGGGTCGTAGAGATGTTGCCGGTGTTGCCGGCCAATTTCGATGGTGTCGCGAAAGCCCTCGGTGGTAATGAAACCGGCCTCGGGATAATCGCGCTCGATCAGCGCATTGGTCGCCGTCGTCGTGCCATGCAGCAAATGAGATATTTGGCTAAAATCGATATCCGCCTGCTTGATCGCCTGGATAACTCCCAAGGCGCGATCTTCCTTGGTGGTAAGAACTTTGGTCGAGGTCGACTGGTTGGTTTTTTGATTCCACGCGAACAGATCGGTGAAAGTTCCACCGACATCGACACCGACGCGCCACATGACCTTGTTGTCGGTCATATTTTCTCCCCTTGACTGAAGACTGCCAATCTAGCGCCAACGGGAATGGCTGGGAAGGTTTGTGATCACAGTTTATGATTAACCCATGCACACCGCCGCATTCTTGCTACTGCCGGTCTTTGATCGCGCCCGCAATAAGCCGTAGAATTGGCCGTGATGGTGCAGTCCAATAAATCACCGAATCCCGGCCCAACCCACTGCATGGCGGCGTGGATCGAAGCCGCGCCGCGGAGCTGGTCGGAGATTGCGCTGGCGCGGGCGGAGGCCGCTTTCATCGACACGGTGGCTTGTATGTTGGCTGGCGCCGATGATCCGGCGGCGCGCCGGGCGCGAGCGACAACCGCGCGCTGGGGCGCCGGCGACGCAACAATATGTGGCACGCCGACGCGCCAAGCGGAACCCTGGGCGGCGCTAGCCAATGGCACGGCGGCCCATGCGCTGGATTATGATGACGTGCTGGAGATTGCCAACGCACATGTCAGCGCCGTGTTGGTGCCGGCAATTTTGGCGCTTGGCGAAGAACGACAGGCCGCGGGCGAAGACTGCTTGGATGCGTTTATCGTCGGGGTCGAGATCATGGCGCGTCTCGGTGAGGCGATGAACATGACGCATTACTTTCTCGGTTGGCACACCACGCTGACGCTCGGATCGATCAGTGCGGCGGCGGCGGCGGCGCGCCTCCTTAAGCTCGATGCGGCGCGTGCATCGGCTGCGATCAGCATCGCGACGAGTATGGCGTCAGGATTAAAATTGCAATTAGGCACGATGACAAAGCCGATTCATGCCGGTCTCGCCGCGAAGAACGGAATTCTCGCCGCCGCCATGGCGGAATCCGGCGTCACGGCAGCCGAAGATATCTTTGAAGGCGAGCGCGGCTTTGTCGCGCTCTTTGCCGGCACGCCGATCGCGCGCCTCGATGACGCGCTTGAGAAGCTCGGCGCGCCGCCGGCGATCGAGCAACATGGGTTGTGGCAAAAATATTATCCCTGTTGCGCGAGCGCGCATCGGCCACTTGACGCGATTCTTGCCCTGCGCGCCGAATCAGGCATCTCACCGGGCTCGATCAAGTCTATCGATGCGCTGGTGTCTGAAGTCGCGGCGCAAAATCTTACCTACCCCGCGCCCGTGGGTGCGATGCAGGCGCGCTTTAGCATGCATTATCTGCTGGCGAGCGCTTTGGTTGACGGCGAACTATCACTCGATGCGTTTGAACCGTCGGCCCTGCAACGCCCGCAAATTCGAGAGCTGCTTCCGAAGATCACGATGAATGCTGACCCGGCGCAGCCGGGTGATGCGGGGACCGATGCAACCCGCCACAGCGCAGAGGTAACCCTGCATCTGTCGGACGGCGGCACGCTGTCGCGCTCGGTTGCCGATCCGAGAGGCCATCCCCAGCAGGCGATGGATGCGGTAGAGCTTGCGCATAAGTTCATGTCCTGTGCCGAACGCTGCTTGACCCAAGATAAAGCGAAAACCGTTCTGGCGGTGCTCGGCGAGATGCGCGGCCTTGATCGGATAACCAAACTTACGGACCAGTTGCGCACACATCATGACGCCTAAATCCGAATATCAGGCGAACGCCCGCGCCGCTCAGTTCACCCAAGAGAATTTTGTTTTCGACTGCCTCGGTCTTTTTTATGTGTTGAGCGAGCCCTATGCGACTCGTTGCCTGGAGGCTGGCGTTAATGCTTGCAATGTCACATTTGCCTTGGAAAGCAGCTGGGATGACATGATGCGCAACGTCGATGAAGGCTTTGACTTGATCGACAAAAACCCGGTGTTGGTGCGGGCGGAGACAGCAGACGATATCCGGCGCGCCCAGGCCGCCGGGCAGCTCGCCATTATTCCCGGCACTCAAGGCGCAGCGATGATCGACCGCGAGCTCAGCCGCGTCGGCGTGCTGGCGCAGCTCGGCTTTAAATTCTTTGGCCTGGCCTATACCGGCGCCACGCTGTTTGCCGATGGCTGCGGCGAACGGCGCGATGCCGGGGTCAGCTTCCTCGGCCAGGAGCTGATCGACGCGGTCAACCAAACGGCGATGATGCTCGACCTGTCGCACACCGGGCACCGTTCGCGGGCGGAGGCAACGGCGCGCGCGCGCGCACCCATCTGCACCCATTCGAACGCCTGGAACCATGTGCCGAATGACCGCAACACCAAAGACGAAACGGTGCGTGAAATTGTCGCCAAGGGCGGCATGATGGGCGCCTGCTGCCTGCCTAAATCAGTCAATCCGGAGAACGCCACGCTCGATCACCTGATCGATCACATCGATCATTTTCGTGACCTCGTCGGAAGCGGCCATATCGGCATCGGCCTCGACTTCACGGAGGGCTACAAGGAGGCCGGTATTGTGTTGCCGGAATCGATCCGCTGGCGGACGCTACGGCCGGATATGTTCGGCAGCGTGGATGATTTCGTGACGCAGCGTTATCCGGACGGGCTCGGCGCCATTGCCGAATTGCCGAATTTGACGCACCGGCTTATGCAGCGTGGCTATTCAGATGATGAAGTGGCCGGAATTCTCGGCCGGAATTGGCTGGGCACATTTGAAAATTTTGTTGGATAATTTGAGGACAAATCGATGAGTGATTTACCCGTTCCTGTTTCAGTCGATCCCGATACCGGGGTGTGGTCGGTTGATGGTATGCCGATGATATTGGTGCCGCGCCATTTTTGGATGGCCGTGCATGAAGCGACGGAGAAGCGCTTCGGTGTCGAAGAAAATGCGGCGATGCTCTATGACGCGAGCTGCGGCGCCGCGTTCACCTGGTGCAAAATGGAAGCGCGCACGCATGGCCTGTCGGGTACGGATGTCTTCCATCATTACATGGATCGCCGGTCGCGCCGCGGCTGGGGGCGGTGCAGTGTGGACCTGCTCGACGCAGACGCCGGCCATGCTCGGGTGCGCATGACGAATTCGGTGTTCGTCTACGCCGCCGGCCCGGATGCCGGGCGCAACGTCTGCTACATGTTCAACGGATCGCTCAGCGGCGCCATGGAATATGTGACCCATGACCTCGACGGCCACCGCCGCAAGATGCAATGCGAAGAGATTCACTGCGCTGCAAACGGTGCCGATGACTGCCTGTTTGAGGTCCGCCCGGCATGAGCCGGGCTGAGGGAGTTAGGCCGCGCCATGGCTGAACATTTTGACATTTTGATCATCGGCGGCGGCGTTGTCGGTGCCTCGACCGCCTATCATCTGGCGGCGCTCGGCGACAAAAAAATTGGCCTGATCGAGCGCGAGCAGATCGGCAGCGGCGGAACGGGGCGCTCCTGCGCCATCGTCCGCACGCATTATTCGGTCCGCAGCAATACTGCGCTCACGGTAAAGAGCCTGGAGATGTTTAGCGATTTCGCTAGCTATCTGGATGATCCCGAACTGACCGCCGGCTTTGTCCGCTCGGGTTATTTGATTCTCGCCGGCGAAGGCAAAACGAGCGACATGCTGGTCGACAATATGCGGATGCAGGAATCGGTCGGCGCTGAAACATTTCCGGTGACCCATGACGAAGCGCTGACGCACCACCCGCATCTTAAGTTCGACGATATCGGCGCGGTGGGTTATGAGCCGCGCTCCGGATATGCCGATCCTCACCTGACCACGAGCGGATTTGCCCAAGCGGCGCGGCGGCGTGGGGTGATGATTAAGACCGGCTGCCGCGTCAGTAAAATACTATGTGAAGGCCAGCGTGCGGTTGGGGTTGAAACCGACCAGGGCCCCATTCATGCGGATTGCATCATCAGTGCGATCGGCCCGTGGACGCGGGAGCTTACCGATCCCCTTGGCATCGAGACCCATCTCGATATCTCGCGGCATACGGTTCTGACGCTCCGGGGTGATATCGACTACGGTCCTGAACTCCCGGTGATCAAAGACCTATCGACCGAAAATAAGATGTATTTCCGTCCCGCGTCGGGCGGCGTTGTGCTGGTGGGTACAGGCGATCACGGCGATCCGATCACCGACGCGGATGATATGAGCGAAACTGTGGAAGACGATTTTATCCTCACCCAGGGCGGCCAGATCGCGCAACGGATGGCAAATTTTGACAGTGCCGAAATCACCGACAGTTGGGTTGGCGTCTATGACATCACACCGGACTGGAACCCGGCACTTGGGGCGCCAGAGGGGTGGCAAGGATTGATCCTGGCCTACGGATTTTCAGGCCACGGATTTAAATTGGGGCCGGCGGTCGGAAAGATGTTGGCGCAGAGCGCGCTTGGCCAGGAACCCGATGTCGATATAACGCCCTATCGGCTCAGCCGGTTCGATACCGGTGATTTACTCACCGGGACCTATGGGATCGGTTCCATCGCCTGATCGGCTGCATCTCAGGCTAGCAGGATCAATAGTCGAGTTTGCCGATCTGCGCGATGATCTGCTCTCTTTCTTTCTCGAACTGCGGCGAAATCATGATTTCCTCGCCGATATGTTCCGGCGCTTCGTCTTCCGCCCATGATTTTGGTTTGGTGACAGTCGCCTCGAACAGGGCGCCGCCGGGCGTGCGCACATAGATGGAATCGAAATAGCCACGATCCTTGCGGTCGGAGAAATCTGTAAAGCCCAAACCCTCGACATGCGCCTTGTATTCGGTCTGCTTGTCGAGCGAATCGATGTCGAAAGCGCAGTGGTGAACGATGCCTCCGCCGAATATCCAACTGCCTTGCGGCGTGCCTGCATCATGCGTTATCTCGACAATCGTCCCGCTGCCGCCCTTGCCCATTTGATAGCGCTTGGTGGCGCCTTCTTCAGCAACCAGGTCGCTGCTCCACGCGGCTTGCATGAACTCGTCCATCAAATCGATCTCGCGCACATTCACCGTAATGCCGTGCATCCCGACGATGCCCTTGTCGGTGGGTATATTGGTCTCGTCCCAGGCGCGCCGGCCGGCAGCGTCGGTCTCGACCAAGGTGTAGTTGATGCCAGTGGGATGTTTGAACGAAATACGCTTCTCACCGAAACGCTCGAACGCCGCGTTTTCGATACCATGGGCGCTGAGCCGCTCGGCCCAAAAATCCGAAGCGCCGGGCGGAATTGCCAGCATGACGCCCTGAATCTGATTGTTGCCCAGCTTGCCTTTCACCCCGGTGTGGCGCATCGGAAAGGTGGTGACGATGGATCCCGGATCACCATCGGCATTGCCGTAATAGAGATAGTAGATCGGTACTTTGCCGTCATAAAGAAGGGTTTTCTTGACGCTGCGAAGTCCGAGAATTTGGGTATGAAATTCGTAGTCCTCTTGCTTGTCGCCGACGCACAAAGTTATGTGGTGTAAACCGTTCAAGGCCTTCATAGCGCGCTCCTCCCCAAGAGTTTCCAGATGCAAATTTGCTTCGGCGTATAATATCTCGCGAACAATTCTCCCGCATCCCTTTCCGCTTCCATTGCGGAAGTTTCGACCGGGCCCCTGGCCGGTGAAGGCCGCGGGCTGACCCCGCAGCGCTTAGCCGCCTGGCGTGCGGCCGTGGAAAGCGTCGTCCAACAGCGCACGGATGGCGGTTTTCTCGATCGGGCGCGGATTGTAATAGGGATTGCTGAGCGCGATATCCGTGGCGCGGTCCAAATCCGCTTCGCGCATGCCCAATTCCGACAGCGCCATTTTCGCGCCCACGGCGCGGGCCAAATTATAGAGACCGCTGGGCGCGCTCTCCGCCCCCAAGGCGCGCGCGACACGCGCCATGGCGTCCGGCGCGTGGCGGGGGCGTTATAGGCGGCGGTGTGCGGTAGCATGAGAGTGTGCATCTCGGCGTGCGGCAGACCGAAACTGCCGCCGAGGGTGTGGCAGAGTTTGTGATGGAGGGCAACGCCGACCAGGCTCAGCACCATGCCGGCGAGCCAGGCGCCGTACAACGCCGCGCCGCGCGCCTCCAGATTCGCCGGCTCGGCGATGATTTTCGGCAGGCTGGCGGCCAGTGCGCGCAGGCTCTCCTCAGCCATCAGCGAGGCGACGGGATTGGCGTCTTCGGCATAGAGCGCTTCGACCGCATGGGCCATGGCATTGATGCCGCTTGTGCCCGCCGCGGCCGGCGGCAAACTCAGCGTTAATTCTGGATCGTAGATGACGGTTTTCGGCAACACCCGGACGTCGCGTCCCGTGGTCTTGATGCCGCCCTCGGTCAGGCCCCATACCGGCGTCATCTCCGAGCCGGAGAAGGTGGTGGGAACGGCAAGGATAGGAAGCCCGCAATCGAGCGCGATGGCCTTGGCGAGCCCGATCGTCGAGCCGCCGCCAATGGCGATGCAGCAATCGGCGTTCAGGCTTTTCGCTGCCGCGCGCACCGCCTCGGCGGTTTGCAGCGGCACATGCATCACAGCTTGATCGAAGATTCCGGCGACCGCGCCGCCTCATCGCTTAGGGAATCAATGCGCCCGACGCCGAACACCACCCGCACCGGGAGCGCCTCGAAGGTAAATTCAGGCATGGCGTTTATCATATTTCAGCTGCTCGAATGCGCCCGCGCGGTGCGTTCATTCAGGTCACGTAGCGCCCTAAGTTCCACGGCGCTGGGCGGCGACGTCTCCGCGCATTGCTCGGCTTGTTTGAGTGCCCACCCGGTCGCCTCCTCCGCCTCCGCCACGCTGTGCCCGGGGTGAAGGTCGGTCAAGATCAACTCGTGTGTTTCGGGATGGGGGCGGAGGATTCCGATATCGGTGATGACCGCAGTTGGCCCCTTGCCAGGAAGACCGGACTCGGCCCGCCAACTGCCGCCATGAGCATGTCCAACCGAAGTCACGAAGGCCAATTTATTGACGAAGGTGCGCGGTGATTGGCGCAAGATAATCATCACCTCACCGGCGCAGGCTGCGATCTCAGGGGCGCCGCCGGCGCCGGGCAGCCGCACTTTGGGTGCGCCATAATCGCCAATCACGGTGGTATTGATATTGCCGAATCGGTCGAGCTGCGCGGCGCCGAGAAATCCGACATCGACGCGCCCACCCTGCAACCAATAGCGAAATATTTCCGGGGTCGAGACGACCGTATCGGCGGTCTCCGCCAATTCGCCGTCACCTATGGAAAGCGGCAGTACCTCCGGCTTAGCCCCGATCGTCCCCGATTCGTAAATCAGCACGACATCGGGCGCATGGGTCGCACGGGCAAGATTGGCGGCGGCACTGGGCAGCCCGATGCCGACAAAACAAATCGCGCCATCCTGCAACAGGCGGGATGCCGCGATGGTCATCATTTCGTCGCTGGTCCAATCGCTATCAGGCACCGACCGCTTCCTTTACCTGTGCGGCAGCGATACTTTGGGTGTATTCGGCAAAATTATTTGTGCCCACTACATGGCGTTGCATCCACGCCTGAAAACATTCGCGCCCGCGGGAAATATCATCCCAGGCTTTATAAAAGCCATTGTCGCGCTGGTAATATCCGAGCGCATAGGACGGGTAGGATCCGCCCGGCTCGACGCAAACCGCATCGATCACCCAGCCCGGCAAGGTGACGGAATTCGCTTTCAGCTCGAAGCTGTCGACAATTTCCTCGACCGTGACGATGACGCGTTTGGCGGCCAGCACGGCCTCCTTCTGCACGCCGGTAATGCCCCACATCATGACATTGCCACGGCGATCGGCCTGCTGGGCATGAATCACTGTCACGTCCGGGCGGATGGCCGGCACGGCGGCCAACTGTTCCCCGGTAAAGGGACAGGTGATCGATTTGATGGTCGGGTTTACCGTCGGCAGGTCGCAGCCGACATAGCCACGCAGGACCGCGAACGGAAGGCCGCTCGCACCAGCGACATAGGCATTGGCGAGATCGGCATGGCTGTGCTCTTCGATTTCGAGCGCCGCCGGCCAAGATTTTTCGATCGCATCGCGGAACCGGTGCAGCGAGCCGACGCCCGGATTGCCGCCCCAGGAAAATATCAGCTTGCTGACACAGTTCATGCCGATCAACTGATCGTAAATCAGATCCGGCGTCATGCGGACGGCGGTGAGGTTGTGCTTCCCCGCGCGAACCACTTGATGCCCGGCGGCGTGGGGAATGAGATGGGTGAAGCCTTCCATGGCGACGGTGTCGCCGTCCTGGATCAATCCGGCGACCGCTTCTTCTAATGTCGTAATGTCCGCCATAAATGCTGCCGATCCGAACCTAGAATATGACCGGCACAACTGGCGCTTCGCCCCTGGCAATAATGCCGGGCAGTTCCGAATTTGCGTTTTCCCAGACCAGCAGCATCGAGCGCCGCGGCGAGAAACCCTGATGACGAATATCCGCCGGCATGGCCGCCACATCGCCGGCGCGCATAACCACCTTGGCCCGGGGCGCGCCGGATTCTCTGTCTTTGACATCCCAATGAATTTCATCGGAAAGCTGGATGAACCATTCGACGCGGTCGTTGCCATGCTCGATCGGTAGAATGAATTCCTCCGAAGTCGGGCAATAGAGGCTGTCACGCAAGACAGAACAGACCGAGGGGTTCCAGGTCACGTCCGAACGCGAGAGATAGGCGAAGAGACTGAACCCGCAGACTTCGTTTTCGAATCCCGGCTCCGCTTCGATGATAGGTTCGCTCTGGTCGACATCGAGAAAGGCGCGGTTGACGGGATGGCCAGTCTCGTCACTGCGCGGAACGGCGTCTCCCGGCACACCAACCATGCGTTCGGCGGTCACGCGGAGCCGGTTGATCGCCGCTTTGTTGTCACCATTCTTGCGGCCGTAGGGCTTGTCAGTTTCCATCGGCGCGGCGAACGGGTCATAACCGGCATTGGTCCAGTCATCGAGCATGTCTTTCAGGCCCGCCATAAGCTGATCTGAATCGAAATTTTCCGAATAATCCGCACCGCCCTCGCGGTAACCCGAATTGAAGCGGCCGGCGAACATATCGACATTGCCGTAATGATTGAGGGTGCCGAAGACAGCGTCAAAATTTATCGTGCCGTAAAAGAAATTCCAGGCCACGGTGCGCTGAAGTGCGCGCAGAAACACGTCAATCGACATGACGTGCTGGCCGTTCGGCCAATCGATATGGGCGAAATACTCATCTCGGCGCAAGTCGAAGCTGCCCATCTTGAAGGATCGGTAGCCGCTGTAATTGTCCGGATCGCTGGTCGATATAGCTTGGTGTGTTGCCATGGCGCTTTTTTCCTTCTCCGCAAACCTGGTGCTCAAACCTCTACGCGGTCTGGCAAATTTCGTTCCATTTCTCCTGAGTCAATGGCCCCTCAATGGTTTGAATCATGATCACTGCCGGCTGATCAGAATGAAACCGGTAGGCAGCGCCGACCGGCAGCAGCGCCATATGGCCACGGCCAGTTTTGATGCGGCCCATCTTTTGTCCTTCGGGATCGCCGTCGATCAGCACCGCGCCGTCGCCGCCGCCATCGGGCGCACCGCCGCCCAGCTTGACCAGGTGCACATCGACATGGCCGTCCATGCACAGGGCGAATTCGTCATGCGGTGCGGCAAACCACGGTGAACCACCTTCAACGCGCATGACCTCAACGACATATTCGAAATTCTTGGCGACGGCGATGCGCTCAAACGGCGCGGCGTTGTTCGCCACTTCGAAGATATTTGAGAAGACATAGTTTTTGGGATCGTCGTTGATAAGCTGCACGCCGCCTTTATTGTAATTGGCGAGCGAGCCGAATTCCGTCTTGTAATCCGTCATCGCATTACCCCGGGCCGCATCTGGTAAATTTGCGGCACATTCGCTGGGCCACAATCGGGTCTCTTGACTTGTTCGCATACCGAACATATGTTCTATATATGAACAATTTTCCGCGAAATTGGAAATCTTGTCAAGATGATTGACGGTCCGCGACAAGGTGAATTTGTCACCTCGCTCGCGCGCGGGCTGCAAATAATCCGAACCTTTGACGTCGATCATTCGGTTATGACGTTGTCCGAAGTTGCCGGGCGGACGGGGCTTACGCGGGCCACGGCGCGGCGCTTTCTTCATACATTGAGAGAACTCGGCTATGTTTCCTCCGATGGCCGCGACTTCCGGCTCACACCCCAAGTTTTGAGCCTCGGATACGCCTATCTGTCATCCATGAGCATCGTCGAGATTGCGCAGCCGCTTATGGACAGAATATCTAAACAGATCAGCGAATCCTGTTCGATGAGCGTTCTCGATGGCGCCGATATCATCTATGTCGCGCGCGTACCGGCAAAGCGCATCATGTCGGTCGCGCTCAGTATCGGCACCCGCCTGCCGGCCTACAACACCGCTATGGGACGGGTGTTGTTGGCTGCCTTAGACAATGACGAGCTCGACACTTATTTCGCCACCAGCGAGCGGGTGTCCTACACGCCGCATACGGTGTCCGGCGAAGCGGAGCTGAGAGACATTCTCGCCCAGGTCCGCGTCGACGGGTTCGCGGCGGTCGATCAGGAGCTTGAGCTTGGCGTGCGCAGCGTCGCCGTGCCAGTGCGCGAGCGCGCGAATAAGACGCTGGCGGCGTTGAACGTCAGCGGCCATGCCGCGCGCGTCTCCATGCGAGAGATTCGGCGGAACTTCCTACCGCCGCTCCAGGCAGCAGCCGGCGCCATCACGGCGTCGCTGTCAGGGTCCATAGAACCGTGAAAGCATTGATCGCCGGCGGCGGCATCGGCGGCATGACGACGGCGCTCAGATTACACGCCGCCGGCATCGACGTGGAGCTGTTCGAATCCGTCGTCGAGATCAAGGAACTCGGCGTTGGCATCAATATCCTGCCCCATGCCACGCGCGAATTGACCGAACTCGGCCTGCTTGACGAGCTGGCGGCAACGGCGATCGAGACCCGCGCACTCCGCTATCACACACAATATGGTCACCATATCATCACCGAGCCGCACGGCTTGGCGGCCGGTTACACCTGGCCGCAATTCTCCATCCACCGCGGCAACCTGTTGATGATATTGGCCAAAGCGGCGCGCGAGCGCATCGGCGCGGATCATGTGCACACGGGGCATCATTTGGACGGCTTCAGCCAGGACGGCGAGGGCGTGACGGCGCGTTTCGTCGACCCGCACAGTGGCGAGACGGTGGCTGAGTTTCGCGGCGACCTGCTGATCGGCGCTGACGGCATTCACTCTCGGGTGCGCGAAGCGCTCTATCCGGGCGAGGGTCTGCCGCAATTTTCCGGCATCACCATATTGCGTGGCGTCACCGAGCAGGAACCGTTCTTAGACGGCCGCACCATGATCGTCGCCGGCACCTGGAACGAGCGCATGGTCGTCTATCCGATTTCCGAGGTGGCTCGCAAACAAGGCCGATCGCTGATCAATTGGGTCGCCGAGATCCGCGACGACAGCAAGATTCTCCGTAAACGTGACAATTGGAGCCGGGTTGGCAACAAGGCCGATTTCCTGCCGACCTTCGCCGACTGGCATTTCGATTGGCTCGACCTGCCGCGCCTGATCGAGGAGAACGACGTCGCCTACGATTTTCCGATGGTCGATCGGGAGCCTCTCACGCGCTGGAGTTTCGGCCGCGTGACGCTGCTAGGCGATGCCGCTCACCCGATGTATCCAAGCGGCTCGAACGGCGCCGCCCAGGCCATTCTCGATGCTGGCGCGCTGGCCGAAATCCTCGCCGTGACGGACAATATCGAAGAGGCCCTGATCGCCTATCAGGACGCGCGCACCACGCCGACAACAAATGTGGTGCTCTCCAACCGTGAATTTCTGGCCGAGCATGTCCTCAAGCTGGTGGCGGAACGCTGCCCGCCAGATTGCCAGGACATCCACGACTTCGTGAGCCAAGAAGAACTGCAACAATTCTCGCGCGAGTATCAGCGCATCGCCGGCTTTGACGTCGAAACGCTCGACGCCAAACCTAGCCTGAAAACCGTCTGAAGCGTTTTGTGGCTGCGGCGGAAACAGTCCGGCCGCTCGACTAAAACAAGCCGGGCGAACCGGAACCGCCTGTGGACCTAATGCGAGGAACAGCCCTACGCGTCGGCCAGATCGAAAAAGCGGATGCTTGGCGGCTCCGCCAGAGCGTCACCAAGCTGTTGCATGACGCCGGTTTCCACACGCCAGGCAACATATTTTTCGTAATGCGCTTTGCTCTCAAAATTCTCGACGAGCACCAACACATCGCTATCGTCTTGATTTTGATAGACATTCAAATTGATGCAGCCGTCATAGCTACGGGTGTCAGGCAAGATGCCCTTCATCGTGGCCAGCAAATCGTTGCCGGTGCCCTCTTTCGCCCGGACTTCGAGCAGGATGGTAACAGCCATGGATATCTCCTTTTCAGTTCTGTGTTGTGATGAAATTCAGGACGGTCGCGGCATGAGCGGCCGCAAAAACTATGCTCGCTCACTCTGTTCTATTCGACGATTGTATGCGTACAGGGAATGACCGCAACTCGCTTTCATCTCAGGCATCAACGAGTTCACGAAAACTAGCCGCGACAGCCGGATGGAATTGCTTGCCGGCGACTGGCTGAGAATTGCGGTTCCCTTCACAAGTTAACTCTGCACACACTATGGTGTTATGCGCGGGCCGTATGGTTGCGGTTACGCGCCGCGTTTGGACGCGGACATACCACGGAGACATACCAATGGCATTCCTGAGAGCACTGGCAATATCGGCACGCATCGTCGTGGTTATTGGCGCGATGTTGGCCGGCGTGATGTTGATCGGCATTGCGGCGGCGCGCGCCGAAATCACCATCGCCACGGTCGGGCCGATGACCGGAGCCAAGGCGTGGATGGGCGAGCAATATAAATGGGGCGTCGAATTGGCGGTGGCGGAGATCAATGACCGCGGCGGCCTATTGGGGCAGAAACTCAGATTAGTCATAAGCGACGATGCCTGTGACGCCGCCCAGGCGGTATCGGTCGCACAGAAGCTGGTCAATGACGGCATCGTCTTCGTCGCCGGGCATTACTGCTCGCATGCTTCGATTCCCGCATCAAAAATTTATGAGAAAGCCGATATCGTCATGATCTCGCCGTCCTCGACGAGCCCTATATTGACCGATGAAGGCGGCGCCAATGTGTTTCGCGTGTGCGGACGCGATGACGAGTAAGGTCTGATCGCCGGCGATTATCTGGCCGATCACTGGCGCGATGCGAAGATCGCGATTCTCAACGACCAGTCGACCTACGGTCAGGGTTTGGCCGCGGAAACGGTAAAGCAACTGCATGCGCGCGGCGTCAGCGAAGCCTTGAACCTGTCCTACGCGCCGGATCAGATCGATTACTCGCCGCTGATCTCGGTTCTACAGGAGGCAATATCGACGTCATCTATGTGGGAGGCTATAGCGCCGAAGTTGGTCTCATCTTGCGCCAGGCACGCAATCAGGGGTTTGACGCACAGCTTATCTCGGGCGATGCCGTCGTGACCGAGGATTTCTGGTTGACGGCAGGGGCCGCGGGAGAAGGCGCCCTCATGACATTCTTTCCAGATGCCCGAGAAACCCTGGCAGCCGCGCCAACGGTGGCGCAATTTAGAGCGCGCGGATTCGAGCCCGAGGGCTACACGCTTTATGCCTACGCCGCCGTACAGGTTTGGGCCGAGGCTGTCGCCCAGGCGGCGACACTTGATCCGCAAGCGGTCATCGCCGCCCTGCAGACGGGAACGTTTAACACCGTGCTCGGAGAAATCGCGTTCGACAGCAAAGGCGACGTCAGGGGGACCAACTTTGTTTGGTACGTGTGGCGCGACGGCCGCTACATTCTCAAGCAATGACGGCAAAACAATCCCGCTAATAGATTTGCACCGCAAGCCCAACTTTTTCTGCAAGCTAAGCCCACGAGTTCCGCAACCTAAGCAATAGGAGGCAGCGCGATGTTTGATCGTCTTCAAGTGCGCGGGCGGTTGCTGCTGTCGTTTATCGGGGTCAGTTCGTTCGCCCTGATCGCCGCCGCGGTGGCAATATATTCGTTTCTCGAAACCGGCAAGGGCCTCGACAGCATCACCCAGCGTTGGGTTCCC
>Ga0114996_10003267_pt1 | contig 20284 bp, 10 predicted proteins | sample ArcticOcean_MG_C_4_FD_87039 | JGI IMG/M metagenome (GOLD analysis project Ga0114996, IMG submission 87039) | Marine microbial communities from western Arctic Ocean - ArcticOcean_MG_CB4_134 | ecosystem: Environmental > Aquatic > Marine > Oceanic | place: Arctic Ocean: Canada Basin | collected...
AAGAAGTCGGTAATGCGCATTCAGAGATTCCATCGTCTCGACCTCGGAAATCCCCCATGATCCCGAGATCGATTCCACACGTCAAATCAAGCAGCACCCACTAAAATGCGCGAAGAACCGTAATTTGTTTGAGTTCCTAGTCGATATACAAAAACTCATTCGAACACAGCAGCATGTGGACGAAGTTTTCAAACGACCGTTTCGCGGCATCCGCCGAAGCGACTTTGGACGCCTCGTAGAGTTGTTGCAAATGCTGCAAGTATTCTTCTGCCGCCTTGATCTCCGTTTCTGACGGATTCCGCGAAAGCGTGAGCCGGTAGGCGGTCGCGATCTTCTTCGTCGGCGCAGCGTCGGCTTTAACGATCGCTTCAATCCGGACTGCAAGGCGACTGGCGCTGTCGATGAGGAACTTGCTGTTGATCATCGTTAACGATTGCAGCGGCGTCGCCGAAGCCGACCGCCGCGTACAGTTCACGTCGATGATGGGGAAATCAAACACGCGCAGAAATGTCAGGGGATTCGTCCGGCGGGCGACCAGATAAATGCTGCGGCGCTCGTCTGCGGCGACGGTTTGCAAACCACTCGGCATCGCCTTCATCATGACGGGCGGCCCGCCCATCGTATAATTCGCCCGGCCACTGACGGCAATGACTGAATCGCGCAGAGATTCGGCATCAAGTCGCCGCAGATTCGTTCGCCACAGCAGCCGGTTGTCCGGGTCTATTTCACTCCCTCTCTGCTGATCTCCCTTTCTCCCCCTCTCCGAAGCCTGCCGGTAAACAGTCGAAGTCATCATCATCTTATGGAATTTTTTGGCGCTCCATCCCTGCCGCATGAATTCCACCGCCAGCCAATCCAGCAGCGCCGGATGTGTTGGTCGTGAACCCGTCGCACCGAAATTCCCCGGAGTCGCGACGATGCCTCTTCCAAAGTGATGCTGCCACAACCGATTGACGATCACCCGTGCAGTTAAAGGGTGATCGGGTCTTGTTAGCCATTGGGCAAACGCCAGACGCAACCCCGTCGTTTTGCCCACTGCTGACGTTGAGGGGATCGCTGCGGACTTTCCCGGTGCGCTGAGGATTGCGAGAAAACCCGGGCTGACTTTCGGACCGGCGAAATCGACATCGCCGCGATGTAGCAGACGGATCGTGGGGGCCTCGCCGACATCCCACAGCGCCTGCAACTTGTCGATACGGAGCGTCGCGAGCAAACTCTTTTCGGTTTGGATTTTCGCGAGCAATTGTTTTCGAGCCGTTCGGTCGGCATCGCTCAGGGCCGCATTGACTTGGGCATCTGCCACCGAGAGTTTCTTTTCGTACTGGCTCGCAAGTTTCTTCTGGGCCTCATTGCGTTTCTTTGCAGCCGTTGCGATGGCGGCTTTCACAGCCGCGCGCATCGACTCGGGAATCTGTTTCAGCTTTTCTTCGAGGAGACGATCCCGGTAAGGCTTCTGGATCGTGGCCAATTGTTGCTGTAATTTGTTAATGGTCGCGGTGATTGCGGCCCTCTTTTGCTTAATCTCTGCCTGCTCGATTTCCGAAACGTGGTAAAGATGCCGCTGTTTGGGTGGCAACCAATTGCTGGGGTTGTACGCCGACGTAAACACCGACAGAAAACGGTAGTAGTCGGTATGCGGAATCGGATCGAATTTATGACTGTGGCAGCGCGCACAGTTCAGTGTCATCCCCATCGTACTCGACGAGACCCGTTCCATGAGCATAAACAAGGCTTCGTAACGATCGAAAGGCAGGTTCGAAATGTCCTCGTTGGTTGCATCGAGGACGTTTCGCAGGAAGCCGGTTGCCGTGAGAAGTTCGACGATCTCGGGCGTGTACTTTTTTGCGTTTCGCCAATCGACCAATTCGTCACCCGCAATCTGCTCGACGAGAAACCGGTCCCACGGGGTGTCTTTATTCGTGGCGTTAACAACGTAGTCGCGGTATCGCCAATAGCCATCGGACAATGTGGCCGTGGTGGGGTTGAAGTCTTTGCCCGACGTGTCCACATAGCCAACCGCATCGAGCCAATGTCGGCCCCAGCGTTCGCCATAGCGCGGCGAAGCGAGCAATTGGTCGATGAGTCGTTCGTATGCGTCCGTTCGGTCATCATTCATGAATTCGCGTGCTTGCACCGGCGTCGGCGGCAGACCGGTCAGATCGAAATAAGCCCGCCGCAACAGCCTGCGTTTCGATGCATCGGGTGAGAATGTGAGGCCGCGTGATTCCAACTTCGATAAAACAAAGCGGTCAATCGGCGTGCGGATTCTGTTTATTGCTTTGACGTCAGGCGGAGCAATGGCGTCCGGTTTCTGATACGCCCAGAATTGACGTTGCTTGTCGGTAATTGTTGACGCGTCCGATGCGTCTGCCGTCTGCTTGTTGAGCGGTTTCACATCGACGAAATCAATGAAGCGACCCTTGTCGATCCAACGGGTGAGTTTCTGGATCTCGCTTTTGCTCAGCGCTTCGTCCGAGTCGGGCGGCGGCATCGCCTTGCTGACAACTTTCCGAATCAAAACGCTCTTTTCAGAAAATCCTTCGATGATCACCGGGCCACTTTTGCTGCCGCGGACGAGCGACTCCAAACTGCGCAAGTCCAACTCGGCTTCGGGGTCGTCTTCTCCGTGACATGCAACGCAGCGCTCGACAAGAATCGGACGGATCTCCTTTTCGAATCGTGTGAATTGTTGCTGCACGTCGGCGGGCAACTTGGCCGCTTTGCCGAAAGTCGCGCCGGTTTCGATCCACAGGCGAATCGTTTTCAACTCTGTATCCGACAGCTTGAACTTGAATTGTGCCGGCGGCATCTCACGCTTTGAAAGTTTCTGCCACAACAGACTCTTTTCCAGAGAACCAGCGACCACGACCGCTCCGTTCTGGCTGCCGCGCATCGTCAAGCGGGCGGTGCGCAGGTCGAGCCCCAATTGCGGGGAACTCTTTCCGTGGCAGTTAAAGCAGTATCGAGTGAAGATCGGCAGCACGTCTTTTTCGAAGACGGGCTTCTCAGCAGCAGTCGCTGCTCCAGCCGTTGCGAATACGATGGTGGCGAAACCGAGTTTCAAGTATTTCGTCATTGGAGTTTTCGTCATTTCGTTTCGTCAGGAACCAAGAACCGAATTATCCAATAGGTCGCCGACGACTTTTGCGCCGCTGACGGTGACATTGGATGGAGTTTCAAGTTGGCCGCCTTGCGGAAACTGAACTCGCCGATGGTCGAGGCCCATCTGATGACAAACCGAGGCGATCATGTCGGGGACGCTGACGCGATTGATGATGCTCTTATAACCAAACTCGTCTGTCTCGCCGTAAATCAAACCGGGCTTGAAGCCGCCGCCGGCGAACCACATGGTGAAGGCATTGCGGTTGTGATCGCGGCCAGTTCCGTTTTGTGTGGTCGGTAATCGACCGAACTCCCCGGCCCACATAACAATTGTGCTGTCGAGGAGTCCGCGTTTCTTGAGGTCTTTGACCAACGCCGCCGCCCCCTGATCTGTCTCGGTGGCGATCTTTGCCATCCCGCCTTGAATGTTGCTGTGGTGATCCCAAGGCTGCCCGGGGCTTGTGGTGACTTGCACGAATCGCACGCCCGATTCGACCAGTCGGCGAGCCATCAAACAGCGCGTGCCATATTTTGCCGTGGCCGGATTATCGAGTCCGTATAGGTTCTGCGTCGCTTTCGTTTCTTCCGAAAGATCGAGAACCTTGGGCGCTTCCAGTTGCATTCGCGCTGCCAGTTCGAAGTTCTCGATCCGCGCTTCCAACTCCGACTCGCCGGGACGATTGCGAAGGTGTCCCGCATTGAGTTTCTGCAGGAAGTCGAGATTGGCACGCTGAGCGCCCGGCGGAAGGGGAGTCGCCGGATTCAAATGATGGATTGGGGCTCCGCGCGTGCTGAACTCAACACCTTGATATAGCGCGGGCAAATAGGCATTGGCCCAGAGTTGCTTCCCGCCAACCGTGTATCCGTCTGGGTCGCGAAGAACGACGTACGCCGGCAGGTTTTGATTCTCAGTTCCCAATGCGTAGCTGATCCAGGACCCCATCACCGGCCTGCCCGGAAAGATCTTGCAGGTCAGCAGCATGTTGAGTCCTTCGAGATGATTGTTGTGCTCGGTGTGCATCGAACGCACAAAGCACAGGTCATCGACGATGGTGCTCACGTGGGGTAACGCTTCGGAAATATCCATGCCGCACTCGCCGTATTTTCGGAATTCCAGTGGCGAGGGCAATAGGCTGTTGGTGTTATTTGGCTGATGGATTTCGACGCCATCGGGATGTGGTTTGCCCGCCAACCGCTTCAATAGCGGCTTCGGATCGAACAGGTCCATCTGGCTGGGGCCGCCGTTCTGAATCAACTGAATGACCGCTTTGGCTTTGGCCGGGAAATGTGTCTTGCGCGACCGAAGATCGCCATAAATTGGCACGCCTGACGGATTAGCCGTATCTGCACTGAACATTTCCGCCCCGCCAATCAGGTCGGCAACAGCGAGCTGTCCGAGTCCAAAACCAGAAAGTCCCAGCATCTCTCGACGGCTGAATTGCATCATGTCGTTGCTCGCCAGTTCTGAATTGACAATCGGAGGGTGAATCCGACCGAAACCTGTCGCTTCGTCATCGAAGATTCTGTTCCTCAATCATACACAAACAGCCGAGTCCACCACAGCGACGGCACCGACAGGTCAACTCGATTGTGACTCGACCGCTTCGACAACAACTCCCGTGCGGCTTGAACCTCCGATGAGGTTTCGGGCGGCAGACAAGTTGATCTTGCCGTTTTTTCGGTTTCTTGCGACGATCCCCGAGAATTGCTGTTCAGATTGGCTTCCCGGCTGAAGGGAGTTTCTCAATCGATGAAACTGCAAACGAAGATTATCGCCGCGTTGGTGCCAATGTTCCTCGTTGTGTTCGTTGCACACAGTTTATTTACACTTCAGACGGCGTTTTCCAACGCCCGCTCGAATGTGGAGCGAGAGGCACACAACATTCGCGCCGTTTTGATGGCGACTCGGCGGGTGTATCATCATCAATTCATCGAAAGCGGATTGCCGGTCGACGACACGACCGTGGGGTTTCTGCCGGGACATTCGCTGAGCCGAATATCCAAGGATTTTCCACAATGGACCAACAGTGGTATCGTATTCAATAATGTGTCGGACCGGGCGCGCAATTCGGACAATGCTGCCGACGAAAAGGAATTGGCGGCGATGGAAGTTTATCGGAAGAATTCCGAGATCAAAGATCGGTTGGTCCTGGTTGATGACGAAGGAAAAGGGGAGTATTACCACTATACGCGGCCGATCTGGATCGAGGACTATTGTCTGAAATGCCACGGCAAACGGGATGAAGTGCTGGCCAGCGTTGCGGCTCGCTACAACGCGGGATTCGGGTATGAACTGGGCGATTTGCGCGGTGTGATGAGCATCAAGATACCGGCAAAAGTAGCACATCAGCAGGCATGGGCCGCCTTTTGGCAAGGCATGCTGGTTGATCTCGGATGTCATCTCGGTGCGTTTGTTCTCGTTTATGCCATGTTGGTGAGGACCGCGGTGTCGCGATTGAAAGTGCTGGAACGGGGCGCGGAAGAACTTGCCGGCGGAAATTATAAATGGCGCAGTGGGATCACCGGCAGCGATGAGATTGCTGCAGTGGCGATGGGAATCGACGCGATGGCCGGTCGCATCGGTACCAGGGACGCTGCCCTGCGAGACAGTGAGTGGCGGTTCCGAAATTTGATTGAGGCGGCTCCCGATGCGATGGTGATCGTCGATCAACAAGGGATTATGATCGTCGTCAACGCAGTGGCGGAGAGTACGTTTGGTTATACACGCGAGGAAATGCTCGGGCAGGAATTGGAGTTCTTGATTCCAGCTCGGTTCCACGAGGCGCATCGGACACATCGGCAAGAATACTGTCGGCATCCAATGGCTCGCCCGATGTCCGTCCGCCCCTTTCTTTTCGGCCTTCGCAAGGACGGCAGCGAATTTCCGCTGGAGATCAGCCTGAGCGCGACCGAAACCGACGATGGCATTGTCGTCACCAGTACGATCCGCGATGTGTCTGATCGCAAACAATTGGAGGATGAGTCGCGCGAGCATCGCGATACGCTGGCGCATGTGGCGCGGATGAGTACGATGGGCGAGATGGCCACGGGGATTGCGCACGAACTGAATCAACCGCTGACGGCAATTGCCACCTATTGTCACACAACCAAGTGGTCAGCCGAACGATTCACCGCTTGCCCCCCCGAGTTGATCGATTCGTTGGAAAAAATAGAAAAACAAGCGATTCGAGCGGGTGATATTGTGCGGCGGCTGCGACAGTTTGTGAGGAAATCAAAGTCCGAGGAAGTCCCGGTCGATCTGAACTCGCTTATCGGCGATGTGGCCCGCATGGTTGAGCCGGACGTTCGTCAATCGGACGTGGTACTGGAGTTAAATTGCCACGGGGTCCCGCTTGCAGTGAGTGTCGATGAGATTCAGATTCAACAGGTGCTGGTGAATTTAATCCGCAATTCTATCGATGCAATGAAGGACACGCCGGACGAGCAAAAACGCGTTGTGGTGTCCGCCCGGTCATCTGAGACTGGTTTCGCAGAGATTGCCGTTATCGATCTGGGGCCGGGTCTTTCCCCGCAGGACATGGAGCAGGTGTTCGAAGCCTTCTACTCGACAAAGCCGGATGGCATGGGTATGGGTCTGGCGATCAGCCGATCGATTGTGGAGTTTTATGGCGGGAAGTTCTTCGTTGAATCGAATGCCGGTCAAGGGGTGACCTTTCGTTTCACTTTGCCGTTGATTCGTGGCGAATTCTCGGCCGAGAATGCAGCTTAGCGGCTGTCGAATATTCTGGTTGCAGCACGTCGTCGTTCATTTTGATTGTTCGACAGGCAGCAATCTCCGTTCCGCGAAGGGGCGATCGCCCAGCGATAGCGGTTGTCCGGGGCGTTCGGTCGTCACTTTTCCGGCGGCAAGGACGCGGCGACCGGCAACGAACACGTGGTGAATTCCGATCGAGTGCTGGTGCGGTTTCGTGAACGTGGCTCGATCAGTGACCGTCTCCGCATCGAAGACAACCACATCGGCCCGGCAGCCGACTGCAATGCGGCCGCGCTTCGTCCAGCCCAATCGTTTCGCCGGCAGGACGGTCATTTTGTGAATTGCTTGTTCGAGGGTGAGCAGCTTGCGTTCGCGGACGTAATGGCCCAGCACTCGCGGGAAGCAACCGTACGACCGCGGGTGCGGGTTGCCGCTGCCAAATTTGAACACGCTGCCATCGGATGCAATACAGGTTTGAGGATGCTGCATCACGCGATCAACGTCGCCGCCGGGACGTTCTTCCAATGTGTGGTTGATACCGCCGGTGCCTTTGGAAATCAATTCGACCAGAAGCTGACAACCGTTCGCCAATGTGACGGGCATTTTGCGATCACGAAGAATCTGAGTCAACGTTTTGCCTTCCAACGTCTCATTGTGAGTGGCGCGGGCGACGCGAATTCTCGACAACGCCTGGGCCGTGTGTGTTGAGTTATCCGGACTTTGGTCGGCTTCGTAAACCTTGCGTATCAACAGATCCTCGACGCCGGCCAGAATGCGCGCCTTTGTTTTCGGTTCGGTGAGCCGTTTGCGGAACTCGTCCATGCCGCCGGAGAGCGACCATTGCGGCACGTAAAGATTCATACTGCCGCTGCCGGCTCCGTAGGGATATTGATCGAGCGTAACGTTTCGTCCGGCCGCGCGAACCGCGTCGATACGGGCCAGCGTTTGCCGAGTCAGGCCGAACACCGATGCCGAAGAAATCTTGTGATGCGAGATATGGACGGGGACGCCGGCCTGCTTTCCGATATTGAGTGCTTCTTCCAACGCTTCGACAATGCGCGTTCCTTCGTCGCGCATGTGCGTTGCGTAAAACCCGCCGTACGGCGCAATTTCTTTCGTCAGCTCGACGATCTCGTCGGTCCTCGCATAGGTTCCCGGTCCGTAGCGCAGGCTGGTTGAGAGGCCGATCGCTCCTTCTTTCATGGCTGTGCGCACCAGTTGCTTCATTTCATCGAGTTGCGCTGATGTGGGTGCGCGATTGACGCGGCCCATGACCTGCTCGCGAACGCTGCCGTGTCCAATCAGCAGTACAATGTTCGGTCCGATTCCAGCCTCTCGCACTTGCTCGAAGTAGGCTTTCAAATCCGTGGGGGAACTGCCGCAATTGCCACAGACGAGCGTCGTTGCTCCTTGTCGAATGTAATTCTCAGCAGCGCGGTGCTTGAGAATCCCACGATCGGCGTGGCTGTGCAGATCGATGAAACCGGGGCAGACAATTTGGCTGGTGACATTGATCACCTCCCGTGCCGTCGCCTTCGCCAGATCGCCGACGGCGACAATGCGGCCGCCACGGATGCCGACATCGGCTTGCTTGCGTGGTTTGCCGGTGCCGTCAATCACCGTCCCACCTTGCAGCAGAAACTCATAGGTTGAGCCGTCGGGCTGCGGTGTTCGTGGTTCATTTGCTTCAGCGGCAAAGCCCATCAGCAGTGCAGCGAGAAAAACGCACGCAGAAATCTTACCGCTCATCGAACTCACCTTTCACTCGCGTGACGAATCACCCGACGAATTGTTGCCAACCGGCAATTCAACGCGTAACCACGGTCGTATTTTGTCGATCGTTTTTGGGCCGATACCTTTCACACGCTCAATGTCCTCAATGCTGGAAAACGGCCCACTCGTTTCCCGGTCGGCGACGATGCGGTGGGCCAGCGTCTCTCCAATACCTTCCAACTGCATCCACTCGACCCACGTGGCGCTGTTGATTTCCAATTGGAACTCAAGACTCCGCTCCGGTAATCGATCGATCTCAACCGGCTTCAATCCCCAGCCGCTTAGTCGCATCCAGTGAACGGCCATCAGTACAATCACGGCGATGACCATCACCCCGATGAAAAGTTGGTCTCCACGACGGAACCAGATGCGAGCTTTGTGTTCGGGAATAGTGTCGCTCACCACTTCCACCGGAGCCATCGAAGAGCGTGGGGAGTCGGCTGTCGGTTGATCTTCCGTCGAATTGTCACTGGCCGGAACCGACGGCGCGCTGGATTCAACCGCGGCCGGTTCGACTGGCGAATTCGGCTCGTGCATGGGAAGGTTCCGGTCGGCTGTGGCAATTCATTGGGCGCACACCGTGCACAGCTCTGTGCTCGGCGGTTGATATCTTATGTCGTCACCACCAGATGGTCGCGGTGAATCACCTCAGCATACGGCAGACTGCCCAATAACTCTATGATCTCTTCGGTTCGTTTGCCTGCAATTCGGCGCGCCCCCGGCGAGTCGTAATTCGACAGCCCACGGGCAAACTCCTGGCCGCGGGCATCGGCCAGCGCGACGACTTCCCCTTTTGCAAACACTCCCTCGACGTCTGTGATACCGATGGCCAACAGCGAGCATCCCGAATGTTCGACGGCCTTTCTCGCACCGTCGTCAACGATGTATTTCCCCTTAGGCGGAACCGTGTAGCCGATCCATCGTTTCCAGGCGGGTACGGCGGCCCCTTTCGCCAGAAACAACGTTCCAACTTCCTCACCGTTCAATATGTCATCCAGAACGTTGGGACGCGTTCCATTGGCCAGAATGACGCTTTCGCCGACGGCGGTGGCGGAGCGGATCGCCTCGAGTTTTGTCCGCATCCCGCCGGTTCCTCGACTGCTCTGCTCGTCGGCCACGCAGTCCAACAGCGAATCGTCCCAGTGATCGACCTGCCCGATAAGCCTGCTGCCTTCGGCGGTGGGGGCCTTGTCGAAAAGTCCATCGACCACCGACAGAATGACCAGCAGCGGAGCGTGCAGCAGGTTGGTAACCATCGCTGCCAATTGGTCGTTGTCGCCGAACCGGATTTCATCAATGCTGACGGTGTCGTTTTCGTTAACGATTGGAACCGCACCGTACTCGAACAGCGTGGTGAGCGTGTTGCGCACATTAAGATAACGGTCGCGCTGCGTGAAGTCGTCAGCGGTCAGCAGAAGTTGGGCGGCATGATATCCATGTTGCCGCAGGTGACGGTCATAAAGATGAATGAGATGGGCCTGACCTGCTGCAGCGGCTGCCTGCAGATGAGGCAAATCGTTGGGGCGTTTGTTGAGTCCGAGAACGCCCAACCCCGCACCAACGGCACCGCTGGAGACAAGAACGACACGTCGACCCGATTCCCGAATCCGATGAATCTGCTCGGCCAACTGCGTTATTCGATCGAGGTCGAGGGAATCGTCGTCGCGCGCGAGAACGTTCGTTCCGACTTTGATAACAATGACGCGCGCCGTCTCGACCACTTCGCGTCGGACCAGGTTGACCATAACCGTAATGCCTCGTCCCAACCGGATCGCCACGCGCTGCCATTAAGTGCCGAACTCGCGACCGCTCGTGTGACTCCGATCCACACGCGTGCCGCAAATCATCTTACTTGTCCCTCTTTAGTGTTCCGTGAAAACCGCCCTTGTTCAAGGCAGCCACAGCGGCGGTGACGTCAATATCTTTGCCGACAATTCGTGCCACTTTCAACTTGCGGTCGAATTCGATCGTGGTGGCACCTTTGACATCCTCTAACGCCTTCTGCGCGCCGGTCACACAGGCTCCACAACAGAGATGAATCCCGGTGAGCGTGATCTTGTTGGCTTTTTCGCCCTTCTTCGCACCGGAGGCAGGAAATTTGATTTTCTTCTTGCCGTGCGTGGCCGATCCGTGAAAGCCCGCTTTCGCCAGAGCATTGATGGCATTCTGGGCGGCCTTGTCGTCGGTCGCGGTGAACGAAACAGTCTTGGAGTTGCGGTCGGCGGCCGGCTTACTGACACCTTTGATGTCGCTCAGTGTCTCTTGCGCTGCAGACACACAAGCGCCGCAGCACAAGTGAACTCCCTTGACCGTCACGCGGCCCGCTTCGCTGACATTGCCACAGAACGCCAAAACCAACGCAGCGAAAACCGTAGTCTGCAAAACTTTCATCGCTATCCTCTTTCGACATGAAGAAGTTGTTTAAATTGTGGCGAACACAAACAGTCCGACTGTTGACTTCAATTCGATTTCGCCACTTACTAGTTCGATTTCGATACTACCACAATAAACGAAACGGCCAGCCGGTTGTATCGGAACATACTGATACCTTAGACTGAAAACGAACGTAAGGCAATCAATAGGGCTTACAGCAATCTGAGGATTTCAGCGGATGCATCGCAAAATTTGCCGGAGTCTTTTACCGACGGTCGGTGTCCTTTTCACCATGACCGTCTCGTATGCATTCTCACAAGAGCCAACCGCACCCCCGCAAATCCGGTATCTGGAAGGCCACAAAGGATCTGTATATGCGGTCGCGGCTTCGCCCGATGGCCATTCGCTGCTCAGCGCCGGCGTTGATGGCACGATCCGCGTTTGGGACCGCGAAACGGGACTACTGGTTCGTTCGATTCCCGCACATTCTGCAACCGTGCTTGCGTTGTCGGTTGCGCCGGACGGGCGGCGATTTGCTTCCGCCGGGCTGCATGGAACGATCAATGTTTTCGATTTACCGGGCCGAAATCCGTTGGCCAACATTACGAACGTCCCGGGACTGGCTGCAACTCTTGCCGTCTCACCAAACGGTGCGCTCGTCGCCACAGGCGATAATGCCCCGGCGCTGCGGTTGTGGAATACCGCCAATTCACAGCATTTACGCGACTTCGGCGGGCTGACGGCGGCTGTGACCAGTGCCAAGTATCTCGGCGATGGCCAGTTGATTGTTGCGGCGGCAGTCGATGGCACGATACGCGGCTGGAATGTTGCCAACGGTGCTGCAGCCGGCCTGATTCAAACGTCGCCCATAAGTAATATGGCCGTTTTTTCGAGCGATGATCCCGCAAACGGCCACTTGCTGGCGGCTGCGGGTGCCGATGGCACGCTGCGGCTGTTCCGTTGGCCTCCCGTTCCGCCACAGAATTTGGCGGGACACTCCGATCAAGTCACGGCCGTCGTCATCTCGCACGATGGAAAACTTGTGGCAACCGGCGGCATGGATCAACTGGTGAATCTCGACGACGCGGCAACAGGCAAGACGGTCCGTGCACTCGCAGGCCAATCGGGCAAAGTTGCGTCGCTGGCGTTCAGTCCGGATGACTCCATGCTGGCCGCCGGCAGCGACACTGGGATCATCAAGTTTTGGAGTGCTGCCGATGGTGCCGATCGTTTGACGGTGGCCGGACACACCGGCGCAATCAATGCCATCGACTTCCACCCGAAAGTCAAACAGATTGCGTCAGCAGGAACCGATGGCACCGTGCGAATCTGGCGTCTGCCCAGCGCACCACGGGTCTTGAAGGGCCATGCGATGCCGGTGGCCGCCTTGTCGCTGACGGCTGACGGGAAGATCGCAGCTTCCGTTGGTTCGGACAAATCGATCCGCCTGTGGTCGATGGCCGATGGCAAACAGCAGAAAGTTATTGCCAATCAACCTCAGCCGCTCTCTGAGACGGCCCTGTCGGCTGACGGCAAACAACTGGCCGCCGGAGATACGCTCGGCGATATTCGAGTTTGGGACCTCGCCGGCAATGCAGCCCCACAACGACTCGGAGCCCACATCGGTGGGGTTTCTGGATTGTCATTCGACCCACGTGGTTCGTTGCTTTATTCGAGTGGCTTCGACGGTACGGTCAAGTTGTGGAAACTGCCGATCGCGGCTCCCACGGTATTGCCGCCACACAAGGCAGCAGTCCATGCCGTGGCGATGTTGCCGAACGGAAGACTCGTTGCGTCCGGATCGACGGACGGCATTCTGCGGATTATCGACCGGAACACGGGCAAATTGATAAAGCAAATCAAAGCCTCTGCGACGACGATTACCGCCCTCGAATTCAGCGCCGACAACTCCATCATTGCTGCATCAGATGGAACAGGAACGGTCACATTGTGGAACGCCATCGACGGGATACCGCGAGGCCGAATCGCCGGACACGGCGGTGCCATCCAGTCGATTGCTTTCCATCCGGTACTTGACTTGCTTGCCACGGCCGGGGCGGATGGAACAATTCGCCAATGGCAGGCGCCGACGTCGTTCACAGTTCTTGCTGGACACACAAAGCCGGTCCGATCACTGTCGCGCAATGCTGATGGGACGAAACTCCTCACCGCCTCAGAGGACGGGTCGGTCCGCATGTGGAATGCAAATGATAAAAAACCGCCAGCGACAGTTCACACGGGCAATGTTGCAGTGAGAAGTTCCGCCTGGAGCGCCGACGACAAACTGGTTGCCACGGGTGACGATGCCGGAACAATCCACGTAAGGAACCCCGCTGACGGAACGGAACTCGGCATTCTCTCTGGCCATCAGGGAGCCGTGACCGGACTCGCATTTCGCGCGCAGAACGACATGTTGGCATCGACCGGTGCCGATGGCCTGTTGCGAATGTGGAAACTACCGATCAAACCGCAGCAGCAGTTGGCCAAGTACCCAACCGCCGTGAAAGCGATTGCAGCTTCCAATGACGGGACGTTGGCGGTTACGGGCGACGCCAACAAATCGTTGCACGTAATCCATCTCGCAGGAAGCAAGGAATCCGCGACGATCACGAACCTGCCTGGCCAGCCAACGTCGGTCGATATGTCACTCGACAAGTCGCTCATCGCCGCCGCAACCGACGTCGGCACGGTTGACGTCTACAGCGTTGCCGGCGGCGCCGCGAAGTTTCAAGTTGTGGGTCATTCCGGCGGCACAACGGGGGTCGCGTTTCATCCACAAGGAAAACAGTTGGCATCGGTCGGTGCCGACGGGACACTGCGTATTTGGGACATTGCCACCGCGCCGAAACTCCTCGCCGGTCATGCGAAGTCGGTCACCGCTGTGGCTGTCAGTCCGACGGGTAAGTTGCTCGCCACCGGTTCCGCCGACAACAGTGTGCGGCTCTGGAACATGACCAACGGCGCAGCCGTGCGGACGTTGAGCGGACATACCGCGGCAATCACCGGCCTGTCGTGGTCGGCCGATGAGACCCGCCTGGCCAGCAGTAGTGCGGACAAAACAGCGAGGTTGTGGAACGTCGCTGACGGAAAACAACTCGCTCAATTCGCCGGTCATACCGCTGCAGTGAACGATGTCGCACTTTCGCCAAACGGGGCAACCCTCGTCACCGCCGCCGCCGACAAATTTGTGAAAGTGTGGAACGTCGCCGAAGTGATCAAAGCCGCGACGGAGAAGAAGGACGGCGAAGCGGGGGCGACAAACACGGTACGCGACTTCGCCGGGCATACAAAGGGCGTCAACTCTGTATTGCTCATTGCCAACGGCGCAACGGTTCTTTCCGGATCGGCGGATGGAACGATCCGCTTCTGGACCATCGCCGACGGCAGGACGGCTCGCAACATCAACACGGGGGGCCCGGTTGGCGATATTGCAATCAGTCCGGATGGCAAGTTGCTGGCATCGGCCGGCGCGGACAAGTCGATTCGCATCTACAACCCTGCCGATGGCAAACTTCTCGTAACGCTGACCGGCCACGCGCAAGCTGTGACCGGAGTTGCTTTCAGCCGCGACAACAGTCGAATCATCGCCGCGGCAGCCGACGGAATTGTCGGCATCTGGGAAGCCGGCGGTCGTTTGCTGGAAATGCGAAAAGTGGCGGCCATCCAGCCGAGTGCAGTCAGTTTCGGGTTGGACAATCAAACCCTCGTCTTGGGGGGAACGGACAACTCGGTCAAGTTGATGCCGGTCGCATTGTTGCGGCTGATTGTCGCATCGGAGATGCCGCTGACCGGGGTGGCTTGGACGCCCGACGGGAACAGTTTAGTGACGGGCGGCGTAGACAAGACGGTCAAACTTTGGAACGCCGCCAACGGACAAGCAATTCGCGCTTTCCCGGGTCATACGGCAGCGGTGACGAGTGTCGCCGTCAGTCGTGACGGCGTCCAGGTGCTTTCGTCCGGCGCGGATAAGACCGTGCGAGTTTGGACAACCGCCAACGCGGCGGTTGTCGCCACGTTGACGCATCCTGCCGTTGTCCATTCGGCGAACTTCAGCGCCGACCGCAGTCGAATCGTAACAGCCGCCGACGATCAACAGGTCCGCGCGTGGGACGTTGCCTCGCAACGAGTTCTGCAGCAATTTGCCGAACACACGAAGCCGGTTCGTGCGGCCGTATTTGCGGGCAACAACCTGGACGTTCTTTCCGGCGGCGACGACACGACCGTTCGACGATCGCAAATTGCAGCCAGCGCGGTGATTGCCGCCCACGTCGGCGGTGTATCGAGTGTGACGTTTCTGCCGAAAGGCGACGGTGTCATTTCCGCCGGAGTCGATAAGCGCGTCGTTCAATTCGATCTGACAGGAAAACTCGTCCGCGAGTTCGCCGGTTGTACGCAAGCTGTGCGGCAAGTCGTCGTGCGACCGGATTCCGTACAGGTGGCTGCCATCTGCGACGACAAACAGATCTACCAATGGCAGGCCGCCAACGGGCAGCTGATTCGAAAAACACCCGTCGCTGCCATCTTGACGGCGGCAGCGTACACGCCAAATGGCACCTGTCTGGTGGTAGGATCGGCCGACAAACAACTGCGAGCCTTCGACACGGAAACCGGCCAACTGTTGGAACGAATCGAATTGCCAGCCGCAGTCACGGGTCTTGTCACGTTGCCCGACAACGTGACGCTTGGTATCGGATTGGCGGACAACAGCGCCGTCGTCGCTCAAATTTCTTTCCGTCGCCTGCACGCCGGGCATACCGGTGCCGTCAACTCCGTTGCGTGGACGGCCGACGGAAAGTCTCTGCTCAGCGGCGGCGCCGACAAGTCGATTCGTCACTGGAACGCCGAAACCGGCGCACTCGTGCGCACATTGAACGGCCACACGCAGCCGGTCACATCTGTCTTACCAACTGCCGATGCCGCGCAGGTCATTTCGACGTCGGCCGACAAGACGATCCGTGTTTGGACATTGGCGAACGGTGCGCCCGTGAAATCGATTCCGGTCGCCTCGGTCATTCGTCGAATTGCGATCAATTCCAAATCGACACGTCTCACCGGTGTAGGCGATGACGGCGTGGTGCGTGTCTGGGATCCCGTTGCCGGGCGAGAATTACAGCGTTTCGTCGGCCATGCGGGGGTTGTGCGGGGAATTGCAATCAGCCCTGATGGGAATACGGTGATCTCCGGCGGCGATGACAAATCGGTGCGAGTGTGGACGGTCTCAGCCCTCGGCGTGGTTGTTGCCGACGCGACGAAAGTTCACGACCTGGAGTTGCTGCCCGATGGATCACACTTCGTAACTTCGGGAGATGACAAGGTCGTCAAACTGTGGGACACGAAGGGGAAACTTGTGCGGTCGTTCGGAGGCAGTGCCGCAGCGGTGGCGCACGTTTCCGTCAGCGATGATGGAAAACAAATCGCCGCCGGCGGCGACCCATTGTTCGCACAAAAGAACGTCCTCGTTTGGAACACGGCCGATGCCAAACTGCTGCAGAATATTCCCACACCCGCCGGAATCACCGCATTGCAGTTCGGCGCGGAAGGCCGCCTCGCTGTCGGTGGTGCTGACAAACATTTGCGTGTCTTCTCTTCAATCGATTCGCGGCTCTTGCAGGATGTCACTTCCACTGCCGTTCTTTCCGACATCCGCTTCATCCCGGGTGAGCCGACGATTCTGGCGGCTGCCGCCGACAACAACAGCTATCTGTTCGATTATTCGCTGCAGCAATTGCTAACCGGCCACACAGGCGCAGTCACCGGCGTCGCATTCACTCATAACGGAAATCACCTACTCACCGCAGGAGCCGACGGAACGGCGCGGCTGTGGAATCTGGCAGATGGTAAAGTCATTTCCACACTTGCGGGAAGTGCCGGAGCCGTAAGCAGTCTCGTTGTCACCGCTGACGGCAAACGGGCAATCGTCGGCCGCGCCGACAAGAACGTCGAAGTTTTCGATCTCCCCGAGCAGCCAACGCCCCAATTGAAGCCGATCGTCACATTCACACAGCCCGCAGCGGTTACGGCGGTTGCGATCAACAAATCGTCAAGTCGTCTCGCCATCGGCGGCAGCGACAATTCCATTCGACTCTGGAGCCTGAAGACCCGTACCGAAGTCGAACGGTTGACGGGACACACAGGTTCGGTGCTGGCATTGGCGCTTTCAGCTGATGGGGCGTCCCTGTTTTCCGGAAGTGCCGACAGGACCGCGCGGCGCTGGACGCCCTCGGCTGTCGATGCCGCCACCGCACACGTCGGCGACATTAATGCTGTGCAATTCTCCGACGATGGACGGCATGTCTTTACGGCAGGCACGGACAAGGGCATCAAGAGTTGGTCAACCATCGGATTGCAGCCGCAGCAGACTTACACCGGCGCTACGGCAGCGGTCAAATCGCTCGCAGTGAGTCCCGACGGCAAATTGCTGGCCGCTGTTGGAGAGGAACCGCTCGTTCGCCTGTGGGTCATCGGTCAGCCACAACCGGCGGCAACCCACACGTTGCCCGCGCCGCAATCGACGGTGTTATTCGGCACGGCGGGACAACAGTTACTGGTGGCAGGGACCGATAAGATCGTCCGCAACTTCGGCATTGTTCGCGCCGGCGGAAAACTGCGATTGGAATTGACGCAGGAGGGACATGGACACACCGAATCAATTACCGGCCTGGCTGTCGCCGCCGACAAGCACACACTCTTCAGCGTCGCTGCCGACAAAACCGTCAAGCGGTGGTATGCCGCCTCGCATGCGCCCGTTCTTCGACTGACCGAGCCGAACGATGCCGTCTACGGGCTGAGCTTCAGCCCCGATGGATCACTGCTGGCCGCCGGTGGAGCCGACAAAACAGTGAGGATCTGGGACAGCCTGACCGGCGAAGTGAAACATTCCCTCACCGGACACACGCGAGCAATCAGTGCGGTCGCGTTCCACAACACCGGCAAGGAACTTGCCAGTACCAGCTACGATGGCACAATTCGGCAGTGGTCTGTCGTCGATGTCGTTCCGGTCGATCCGAAAGCCGCCAAGGAACCACCCGCAAATGCGACAGCGGCGAAAGATGCAGCCAACGTCGTCGAAGAACCACCCGGTCCGCCCGACCGTTCGCCGAAGCCGGGCTTGCTCGCCTACACCATCGGCAACAGCAGTTTCACCGGTGCGGTCTCACACGAGGTCGTCTCGCAAGTCGATCTCGTTTGGGGCAGTAAGGCATCCAATCTGTCGCGTGTCTGGGTCGGCACAATCACTCTGCCCGTTAGCGGGGAAATCACTCTGCAGGCTGAAACCAACACTAAACCCAACAACACACTGCGGGTTTTCGTCGGCGAGAAACTCGTGATCGACGGCATCGATCCGAAGACTTCGGAAACCGGCCGCAAGGGCGTGCTGACTCTCGATGAAGGCGACAAAAAGGAGCAACCAATTCGTATCGAATTCAGTCACAACGGCCCGGCGGCTTCGCTGCAATTGCTGTGGAGTTGGGAAGGAAAAGAGCCGGAAGTGATCCCGGCCGCCGCATTCAAACACCGGTCCATTTTCGCCGGCGATTTGCTGCAGACAATCGAAACCGATGATCGGCCGCTCACGATGAGATACACTCCCGACGGCAACTGGCTCGTCGCCGCCGGGCAGTCGCGCATCTGGAACCGTTGGAATCGGGCCAACCGCCGACCGACTGCAGCCGGCGATGCCGGGCGCGGACACAACCAGACGATCTTTGCGCTCGCCTACAACAAAGCCGGCAGCCGCGTTGCCACCATCGATTACTCCGGCAACCTGTTCATCTGGAACGCCTCCAACGCGGCAATGATGTACCACCAACAACTGCCAGCCTCCGCCGGTTTCTCACTGGCCTACACACCCGACGGAACCGAAATCATCGTCGGCACAAACAACGCCCGCGTACTCCGTGTGCTGGTGCCTGCACCCGTTCGGTGAGGAAACGGATCTCAGCGGGAGCGGGCACGGGTTGTGCCAACGCCGTGCTCAATTACTTCCAATAAATCTTGCAATTGGGCAATGCCGCCTGCAAAGCCTTCACACCCTTGTCTGTGACTCTAGTGTTTGAGAGAGACAGAGAATTCAACTTGGTCAGCCCTTTAAGATGCTCAAGACCGACATCAGTGACTTTCGTAGCAGAGAGGTCCAGATGATACAATTTGATCAGCCCCTTGAGATGCACTAACCCTGCGTCACCGACTTGGGTGTTGTTGAGATCCAAAATCAACAACTTGTTCAACCCTGTGAGATGCGTCAGTCCAGCGTCACCGACTTTGGTGCTGGATAGGTCCAGCAACTTCAAATTGGTCAGTTTTTGGAGATGTACAAGCCCGGCATCCGTGACTTTGGTGTTGGCGAGGTCCAGCCAGCCGAGGTCAGTCATCCCTTTGAGATGAACAAGCCCGGCGTCAGTGGCATTGGTGTTGTTGAGGACCAGAATTTTGAATTTAGTAGTAAAGCCTTTGAGATGCTCCAGCCCAGTGTCAGTGACATTTGTGTTTTTGAGGTCCAGCGTTAGCAAATTGGTCAACCCCTTGAGGTGCAACAGACCGGCGTCACTGACTTGTGTGTTGGAGAGGTAAAGCTGTCTCAAGCCGGTTTTCCCTTTGAGGTGCACCAGACCGGCATCCGTGACTTTGGTGTTGTTGAATTCCAGCCAAGTCAACTTAGTCAACCCTTTGAGATGCACCAACCATGCGTCAGTGACTTGAGTGTTGGAGAGGTCCGCAGAGAACACAATATTTCTATATCTGCTTACCTTGCCCCCAATCTTCACGATGGCGGCAAGGGCCTCTTTCTTTGCCTCATCAGTCGGCTGTGCTGCCAAGTCAGACCCCATCAAGGCCAACAGCAACACAACAAATGAAAAGTATTTCGATTCAGAATTCATTACGTCCCCCCTGTGCCAATGCCATGCTCAATCACTTCCAATTGATCTCGCATTTGGGTAATGCTGTCTGCAATTTCTTCGCACCGTTTGCGGTAACTTTGGTGTCGGTGAGGTATAGGAATTCCAAATTGCTCAACCCTTTGAGGTGCTCCAGCCCAGCGTCGCTGACTTTGGTGTTGGAGAGTTCCAGAAATTCCAACTTGTTCAATCCCTTTAGATGTACGAGTCCAGAGTCAGTGACTTTCGTTTCGATGAGGTATAGCGTTTCCAAATTGGTTAGCCCTTTGAGATGCAGCAGCCCGGCGTCACTGACTTGCGTTTTTTGGTTCTTCGCGCATTTTAGTGGGTGCTGCTTGATTTGACGTGTGGAATCGATCTCGGGATCATGGGGGATTTCCGAGGTCGAGACGATGGAATCTCTGAATGCGCATTACCGACTTCT
>Ga0114996_10003270_pt1 | contig 20267 bp, 19 predicted proteins | sample ArcticOcean_MG_C_4_FD_87039 | JGI IMG/M metagenome (GOLD analysis project Ga0114996, IMG submission 87039) | Marine microbial communities from western Arctic Ocean - ArcticOcean_MG_CB4_134 | ecosystem: Environmental > Aquatic > Marine > Oceanic | place: Arctic Ocean: Canada Basin | collected...
CGTCTTGCAGGATTGATTTCCCAGGACGCTCGACAGGAGAAGGCACACGCCGCCGGAGCAGGATCACCACGACAACTAGCCCCTAGTCCCCCCTCAGTGGCACCCAGCCACACCCAGATATCCAGCACTGTTTTGCGTGTCCTGAGTTGCGGGTCTGAGTGGGGGAGGCTGGCTCCGCATCGTAGGCCACCCGCTTTGCATCCCGATTGCATCTCGCAAAGCGGTTAAGAACGGTTATAGAACGCCTTCTGACCGGGCAAGAACGGGCAAAAAACCCGTACTCTACTAGAAAATCACCGGAATCTGGTACTTTCGAGCCTGCCTTACAAGCAGGAGGTCGGCGGTTCGAATCCGTCAGCGCCCATTGATGTTACAGAATCGTGGGGATTGTGTGGCGCACGAACCGTGCACAAGAGAGAGCGCGTCGAACGCGTCTCCTATGCGAGAGAGCCGAAGCCAGAGACGATGCGGTTGACTAGGACGTTGCGGTTGAACCGGGAGGTGCCCGTCAGACGGGGAAAACCAATCCTCGCTGGATGAGGAAGCTCGCGACCGCATCCTCCCGGCCCACAAGCACCGCATACGCCTCGTCACGCGTGACCGGACGGAAGTGCGCGATCTCTATCCTCATCTGTTAAAGCGCCCTTCTCGAAGAGTAGCTAAAGAGAATTAACGCTCAGGAAAAGTCAGCTTCGATGAGGGCGGGGAGATCTCTCACACTCGGGATAACATGGGTGTGACGGTACTTCCCAAAAACTTCCACCGGTCGCGGGCCGCTGAGGACTCCGACTATACCACGGCAACCAGCATTGTACCCTTCCAGCATATCAGCCGGAGTATCGCCAATCTTGAGTACTTCGTGGACGCTCTGCACATCCAATTGCATCATGGCGTAGTATATCATAAAGGGGGCCGGCCTCCCGCGCCCTCCGGGAGCATGCTCTACATCGACCGAGACATCGACCAACCCATCGCGCACCCAGCCGAGCCCGTCCATGATGGCCTCCGTAACGTCACGATGAAAACCCGTATCGGTGGCTACTTTGATACCGTTATCATGACACCACTGAAAGACGTCCGCAGCTCCCTCTATTTCGCGAACTCCATTGCGGTAATGGTTTACCATGATCTCCGAGTAATAGTGGAAGACCTTCATGGCTTCATCGAGGGTCTCCGGGTAAATAGTTTTTTCAAAATCTTCAATTTCTACCTTCTTTCCTTGAGACCGGGCAATGAGAAATTGATAGAGATGGATTTTGTTGGTGCCCATGTGCAGGAGTATCTCCTCGGGCGTCGTTTGCAGGTTGAATTCCACGGCCGCTTTGTAGAGACAGTCCCGAACACCCGTGTCATCATGCACAGTGGTCCCTGAGAGATCGAACATGACCATACTGATCTTGCTCATATTTTTTCTTTCCTTGATTTAATATCGTTGTGATAAATCACCGAGAATCAATTTTTTTTTCTACAGTTGCAGGCAATGCATTCCACCTTGGCAGTAGGAGAAGAGCCGCCAACAGAACAAACGCACCCATGCAATTAAAGAGCATTCCCCAGCCGTATTTAGCCCAGATGATACCGGGTAAAGACAAGCCAAGTATCTGTCCCGTCGAACCCATCCCATTAATCAAGCCGGCCGAGGAGGCGGCAGCCTTTTTTGTGCCAAAATCCACCGCCGAGGTCGATGAGATCATAGCATCCGGGCCGAAACAGAAAAAACCCATGGCCAAGAGCAGCAAAACTATGGTTCCCTTTCCTCCCCCCTCCGTGAGGCCGTTAAAGAGGAATAGGATAATTGCTAGAATCGATAACCCAAAGACAGTTACGGGCATGCGGCGCGACTGAAACCATTTGTCCGATGCATAACCGGCAAAGATGACACCTAAAGGACCGGCCGCTTCAAATGCTGCGCTGATAAGGGCAGATTCGCCGATATTGGTCCCCAGCTTATCGTTTATGATGAGGGGTCCCCAGAAGAGCATGGCATAACGGGTAGGTTTCAGGAAAAAATAGACTGCGCCGAGAGAAAGAATGACCGGGTTCCTGAATACTTCACCTATCATCTTCCAGGACCCTTCAGGTTCATCCTCCGACGTTTCACCCTTGGCCAAAACGTCAACTGCTTCTCCGTGGTAATCCTCAATGGAGGGGAGGCCGATATCCTCGGGCCGGTTTTTCTGCAAAAATAGAAAAAGCAACCAAATAACGGCCAGAACAATTGCCGGCATGAAAAAAGCGAAGCGCCAACTCAAAAAAACCAGGGCCATATAACCAGCGAACGCACCGGCCAGCATTCCTCCGATGGCGTAATTGGTGGCCCAAAACCCATAAGTTCGGCCCCGTTCTTTTCTGGAAAACCAGTAGCTGACATTCTTGGTCAGGGGCGCCCACCCGGTGGATTGACAAAGGCCCTGGCAAAAAAAGAGCACTCCGAAAAGCACCACGGTGGAGGACATTCCCATGGCCACGGCAACTATTATAGAAAAAAACATGCCGGTGAGGACCACTTTGCGGGGCCCGAACTTGTCTCCGCACATTCCCCAGATGAATTGCCCGAGAGCATAAGCAACGCCGAAGAGCCCATCAATCCAACCCAACGATGTCCTTGTGATCTCGAGTGTCGGATCCGCCAGGATGCCAATCTTGGCTACCGGTAGAGATTTCCTGGTAAAATAAAACCCAACGTAAGCCAACCAGGTGATACCGAATGTGATAGCCCGCCAGCGCTGGTAGCGGGGGTCTTCGGCGGTGCTATTCTCGGAGTTTTGCATCACTAACAATTCAATCCGCTGTCTGTCATTTCGAGCGAACGATTGACATTTGACCTTCGTCGTTTCCGTTAATCAACATTAAATCGGAAAGACGGACATTGTTTTCCGGAGGATCACCCAATTCCTCCACCACCTTGTCAGCCTCGGTAAAATCTTCTCCCATGCTGTAGGCGCTGGTGGTTACGAGACAATACATACCAGCAGCTTTGGCCGCGAGAAGACCATTTCGATTGTCCTCTATGACAACGCATTGACTTGCCTTTATACCGAGTTTCTGCAGGGCAAGCAGGTAAATTCCCGGGTTCGGTTTCTTTTGGGTAACAACATCTCCTGCCAGAATGGCCTCGAACCTCGCTTGTCTATGCGGGCCAAGCAATTTCTCCACAACCAGATTTACCGAACGCTCGTGGGAGGTGGAACATACTGCCAGTTTAATTCCGGCCTCTATGGCTTCGTCTATCAATCGGGCAACCCCGCTACGCAAGGGCAGTTCTCCCGCTTCGATGATTTTCATGAAGAAGTCAGTTTTGAGCGCATGCAACTCCTTTATGAAAAAATCGCGATCCTTTAGCCCCGGCGGCCATCCGCCATGATCGAAATAATGTCGCATGCGTTCCTTGCCGCCGGCTATGGCCAATAGTTGGCCATAAATATCGACGCTCCATCTTGCCTTCAGCCCTTTTCGGGCAAATGCGCGATTAAAGGCCTTGCGATGTCCATCCCGCTCGGTATCGACGAGCACACCGTCGCAATCAAAGATTAAGGCTTTCACATTACAGCGGCTAATTTCCGACCCTTTCCCGATCCACCGAATTGCCGGATTTTTTTCCGCAAAAGTTGTTTCATAAATTCAAATTGAGCCCCCAGCACTTTTAACGGTTCGTAGTCATCGGGATTAGCCTTATGGTAATTGGAAAATCCGTCGACAAACGCGTGCTTCAACTGAGTAGAAATATTTACCTTGGCACAACCTGAACGGATACAACGCTGAATAATTTCGTCGGACAGCCCGGTGCCGCCATGAAGTGCCAGGGGAGTGGCTGTCCGACGGTATATCTCTTCGATTAAATCGAAAGCGACGTTGGGCGTTCCCTTATAGAATCCATGGCCGGTGCCGATAGCCGGGGCAAAAACACCCAATTCGAGTTCACGGCAAAAAATTTCCGCCTTGTCCGGGTCGGCCAAATGGGCGTCTTCCTCGGAAACAGAAATATCTTCTTCGACCCCTACGATTTCTCCCAATTCCGCCTCTACGCCCACACCAGCCGCTGTGGCCATTTCCACTACTTCTCTGGACATGGCAAGATTTTGCTCGAAGGGTAGGTGCGAGGCATCGATCATGACAGAGGTCCACCCTGTTTCAATGCAGCGCCGGATCATCTCCAGTTCCTTCCCGTGGTCAAGATGAAGGACTACCGGGATAGTGGATTTTTCCGCCAACTCCCGCATCCACATGGCCAATGCCTCATGCCCGTAATAGCGCACCGTTTTGGCTGATGTCTGCAAAATGACGGGAGCATTTTCCTCCTCCGCAGCGCACACGATCGCTTTCATTGAAGCATAGTCAACAGGGTTGAAAGCGCCTACCGCATAGCCTTCTTTGGCCGCCGCGGCCAATACCCTATTCATGCTCACTAATGGCATACGCACCTCCTAGTTTTCATTTTTCTAAATCATTCTAACTAGTGAGCGCACGGTTCCACTACGGGCCGGATTCCCTCTTTTTCGTTGCAAAGCGCCCATGGCCTCGGTTACCCCATCCGCGTGGAAGGAAAATCGCGGTCCCGCCAGCTCAAAAACAGGATACCTCTGTTGGTTTTAATATGCCAGATTGAGAGCCATCCCAAGGTGTCTTAGTTCGTAATTGTGCAACCCAAGTAAAGTCAGGCATTTGGTGATGATATTGCGCGATTGCAGCGTAAAAGAATCATTCGGATAGACGGCGCCTTGAAGGAAATATCTACCGCCAACGCGCAATACTTCGACCCCCGTTTCCACCACCGGGGCAAACCCAGTGACCTCTATAACCAAGCCCGCACCCAACCCACCAGTCAGCTCCTTAACGGCTTCAATCAGATCTCCCTGCGGCACCTTTTCTACATTGAGAATATGACCCACTCCATAGCGTCTGGGCGAGCTCGCCCAGGTCGATGCTTTTCGCGGTCCGGCAAACTTCCGGTAGGCAGAGTCCCGGCGCGACGCTTAGCGAGGAGCTACTCCTTCCAAGACCCGCCCATCTAGATCGTCAGGAACTTCAGTTTCACTGAGCCACGCAAGCGTTGGGGCGACGTCCACCGTTGCGACCCGTTCGTCCGACGAGCCTGCCCGAATCTTTCCCCCGAGGAAGATGATGGGCACATGGCGGTCGTAGTAGTAGGGCGAACCATGGCTAGCCCGCCCTCGATTGCCTACGAGAATATTAGGGTTGAGCCGCACATGGACGCCAGCCCAATCCGCACGTGCGATCCGCCGCGTCCGCGAGTGAGAGTTCGCGAAGAGCGTCTGGAATGTATCGACTGGCACCCCAGTCTCCACTTCGGCAAACGTGTAGACTGCTGAAACGAAAGGCTCGTTCATCAGGATAGTTCGAGCTATCTCATCCGGGTCTTCGTCTTCGTTTCTGCTTTCGAGAGCACCCGTGATGCGAGCACGCAGGTCGCCCATGTCACCGGTAGTGACACGACGGGCGTCCACACCTTCCTCGGCAAGTTGTTCGGGAATATCCAAGACACCGTGATCGGCGGACATGGCCAACACCCAATTACCAGCGCCTAGCGTTTCGTCCAGGGATGAAAACAGTCGAGCCAACTCCCGGTCGAGCCTAAGCAGATTGTCCAGCTGCTCTCGACTCAGCGGTCCAAAGTAGTGCCCTACCAGGTCAACCTGAGAGAGAGAAATTCCCAGGTAGTCCAGGCTTCCCCTCCGGCCGAGTTCGAGTTCTTCAATAGCATTCAGAGCGAAAGATACGACCGCCCTATCAGGGAATGGAGTAAATGTGTGCCTCCATCGATTGAGAGCTCTGGGATTGGACGAACCCATCCTCTCTACGCCCCAATGAGGAAACGCCGTTTCCTCGCCGTCCAACTCGAAGACTGAGGTGTCCGGACGCGTCAGAGACTGGGCTTCAGAAGGAACCGTGCTGTTCCACACTGAGTCCACATAGATGCGGGGCATCGTCGCCTGGTTGAAGCGCTCTACCCATCCCGGGTATTCCGACTGATAGAAATCCGAGGTGGCGAACTGGCCTTCCTCTTGGAGAAGCCAGTACACGTCGCCAGCAGCTTTCGCTGCCAACCCAACAGCGGCTCTATCCTTACTAGAGACCGATACGACACGCGAACTCGAATCACTCGCAACGATCCAGTCGGGCAACCCCTGGCGGTCAATATTGGCAGGCGACCGCCCTGGGAGTTCTGGATATCCCAGGATCGTCCGATCAAGGTCCTCCACCGAATAGACCGATCGCCACTCCCCTAGGTCTAATTCCGACCAACTGTTTCCAACGATGCCATGCCGCGACGGGTAGACACCAGTGGACAGAGTCGTATGGCCTGGTCCTGTAGCCGTAATCGCATGGTCGTGGGTCGCGTTCGTAAAGCGATAGCCCTCATCCAACAGTCGCCGGAAGCCCCCGACGAACAGTGGGTCGTAGCGGTCTAAGAGATCGGGACGCAGCTGATCGATTACTAACAGAATCGCCAACGCTGGCTTGCCGGACGATGCGTACCTCTGCTGGCCACTAACACAAGAGGTCAAGCAGATCAAGACAATGAGAGCGACTCCCGCCCGGACACTCAGGGCGTGGCACACGGTGGCCATGCCGCCCTGGCCGAGGTGGCGCTCGATGAGGTGGCGGCCTTGTGGAGCTGTGTTTAGGCGGTCAGACACATTGCTCATGCAGGCTCCTGCGGAAGACGGAATCCTAACCCATGCAGCGATCTCTACCTATAATGGGGACCGATTACAGACTTAGGGCAGGAGCAGTGGGATAGCAAGCGCTGGCGCAGAAGCTACAGGCGTACACACTCACGTAGGGTCCACGTAGATACGGGGGATGTATACCAACAACTCCGCTTAGGGTCTCTATGGGGTGCCGGGGGGTCTCTGCGGCTGGCTCTGTGAGACTATTTGTGACCTTCCACAGGGGCCACTGCTCTTTGACATAGTCATCACCGTGCCTTGCCCTAACCCTACTCCAACAGCACCTCCCCACGAGCCGACGCCGGCTATATGATGCTAGGATTATCTCCCGTCGCGCTTCCCTCGGTTGCACAGCCACCACAACAGAAACAAAAGCTTTCCATGTTCACACAACGGACGCGACAGCTTTATCGGCACCGGACCGGCATAGCGGCGACCGTGATCGTGGCCCTAACGATGGTCGGCTGCAGCGACGATGCGTCCGACTTCGCCGGCTCCGTCGGGGGGAGGACGGCCGAGGTCACGATCGCGTTCATCGGCGACCAGGGCTGGGAGCCGCCCGGCGGGCGGAACGGCCCGCGGGCGGTGCTGCAGCTGATCAAGGAGGAAGGTGCCGACGCCGTAATGCACCAGGGCGACCTCGACTATCTGGACGACCCTGTCGCCTGGGAGGCGCAGATCGACGACGTGCTGGGACCCGACTTCCCCTATTTCGTCTCGGTCGGCGATCATGACGTGAACCGCTGGGCTGGCAACGGCGGCTACCAGGATAGGATGGAGCGTCGCCTGGCGCGGCTCGGCATCGGTTGGGATGGAGAGCTGGGCGTCAAAGCGGCGGTGGAGTTCCGGGGTGTCTACATAGTGTTCGGCGCGCCCGATTTATTTGGCACAGACCCTACCGTCTACGCCGAATTTTTCCGCGACCGTTTGGCCGCCGACGCTTCCGCATGGTCGATCTGCAGCTGGCACAGGGGCCAGCGGCTGATGCAGGTGGGAGGCAAGGGGGACGAGACCGGCTGGGACGTCTACGAGCGCTGCCGAGAGCAAGGTGCGATCATCGCCACCGGCCACGAGCACAGTTACAGCAGAACGCACCTGCTGTCCGACATGGAGAGCCAGACCATCGCCTCCACCTCGGATACGCTGGAGGTAAGAACCGGCGAAAGTTTCGTGTTCGTTTCAGGATTGGCGGGAACGAGCATCCGCGAACAGGAGTTGGCCGGCGACTGGTGGGCTGCCATCTACACTTCGGACCAGGGGGCCAACTTCGGAGCTCTGTTCGGTGCGTTCAACATCGATGGACAGAGCGACCTGGCTCATTTCTACTTCAAGGACATCGACGGCCGCATCGCCGACGAATTTTGGGTAAAAACGCCGGAACGCTAGTTTTTTACACCAGCATACCATGCGATACCAGAGTTAACGCGCCGGGCCGTTTTCCTAAACAAGGGGGTCGCAGGTTCGAACCCTGCCGCCCCGATTGAAATTACGGCGTCATCATCTCCACGTAAGGTCTCCATAGGGTACGGTGGGGGGCTCCCGGGGGCTTTTTCCTGAGGTCCGTTGTGACGCTGACCCATATGGGGGGCTTCGGCGTCTGCTCTGTGAGGTGTTTGTGACGAGGCACATCCTGCTGACTCAGTGATGCTGGTCAACACCAGAGGTGAATGCGTGGCCGACCCAACTTCCGCCTCCCGAAGCGCCGTGATGATCTGCTCCGACGTGTACCTTTTCCTGCCCATATTGACCTCCCTGTCGCTGCGACTAGGTGCCGGATCCTAACATCCGCCCTGGTCTCTTTTCAGGGGGTCACATCGCCGTCGCTGCGGACGTACAAACCGATCAGTAGAACGCGAACATCTGCACCTTTAGAGACCACTCAGAGGAGGCGAAGTCCGGGTCGTACCAGTCCAGATTCACCGCGACGAAGTTCTTTCCTGTCACGTAGAGGGCGACGCCCGGAGTCAGCAGCACGGCTCCTCGCGCCGCACCGGCCGCGTCCTCCGTGGACGTCCAGCTGACCCTGAGCATCGGCTCTACGCCCGAGAAGCGTCCACTCCCGGCCAACCTAAAATACCGGCTGACCAAACCCTGGGCCGCGGTGAACCGGGCTTCCGGACCCGCCAGCCAGTTGTCACCACGCTCGAGCCCGGCCAGCAGGTGGAAACCGTCGCGAAACTCGCCTACCTCTACGTCGGCCCCAAACGCGTTCGCTCGCGCCGTTTCGTTCCCTTTGGATGGCGGAGCCGGGTAATCGTGGCTTCCCGCGAACGCCGCTACCCGGAGCCGCCTGTTCGCCGCGAAGACCAATCGAGCGGAGGCGCTGCGCGCGTCGTTCACGTCCGCCTTATTCTTTCCTTCGCCGTTGGTGAGGGTCGCCACGTAAGAGAGACGATTACCCAGCGACCCCTCCGCCCGTAATCCTACGTCGCGACCGTCGAATTTGAGCCGCTGAGATAGGCGACTGAACGAGCACAAACCGTCCACGCCGGGACAGCCGGAGACGCCTTCGATCTGACCGTCGCGCTCGATCATCGGAAGGTCCGTGCTGCTGGTGAACCCGAACCCGGAGAAGGGGCGCTTGAACTGCCCGACGGAGAGCCGCAGCCCCGAGCCCAGAGTTAAGCGCGCCCAGGCGTCTGTAAGCGAGGCCCCGCCGGCGAAGCCCGTCTCGATCCGAGCATCGAACACCTCCGTCATGTCGAGATTCAACCGGATGCGGGCGCGACGCAAAAAAACGTCGTCGACCGCTTTTACGGACGAGCGGCTGTGCTGGATGTGGATCCGCCCGCCCACGGTGACGTTGGCGGCCCCGGCGGCGATCTCGGACTGCGCGGCGACCCCGGGCACGACGGCCAACGCCCAGAGCACGGCCGATTGGAAAGAGCTGTGCCACCGCTTAGATCGCCGCATCGCTCGTGCGCTCGTTCTGGAGGGAACGACGGCGGGTCTGACGCTAGAGAAACCCGCCGAACAGGGTGACCGTGCCCCCCAGGCGCGGTACCACTTCCTATGCTAGACCTACGGCCACCGTGGGTCCGTGGCATCCGAAGGAACCAAGGCGATGGCTTGATCGCCTCCGGTGCAGGGGGTCGCCTGCCCCAGGCGCTGTGGGGTCGGATGGCATTGTACAGCCGCCTCCACTGCTCGACGAGGATGATGGCCTCGGGGAGTGTGTAGAAGATCTCCCCGTTCAGGAACTCGTCCCCTCAGCTTGCCGTTGAAGCTCTCGTTGTAGCCGTTCTCCCAGGGACTGCCGGGCTCGATGTAGAGTGTCTAGACACCGAGCCCGGCGCGTCACCTTGGTCACCGCCTTATCGTTCGCCAGCTCAACTTCCGTTTCCCGAAGCGCCGTGATGATCTGCTCCGGCGTGTGCCTTTTGCGGCATCCGGTGCATCAAGGCGCGGTTTTCCTCGCTACAGAAACAGGTTACTCCTCGACGGCCGGCTCGATGGTCAACGGCTGGCCGATCAGCTTACTTGGATCGGCTCCCGGCTTCGGCGTGAATTTATTCACCCACGGACCGGCGTAGCTGGCCACGTAGACGTTGCCATCCGAGTCCACGGTCATCTGGTGCGGGCGCGCCACGCCGCCCGCGAAGCCACTCCGTGGCAAGGCTTGGGTGCCACCGCTGGTGCCGCCGCCGTACGTGCCGAAGTGGTGCTGAAGGATGCCGTTCGTGTCGTACTTGAGGATCCGGTTGAGAGCCCCCGACCACAACCAGACACCCTCGTGTTCATCGATGTGGATCCCGGACGGGTACATGATGTCCGGCCACTCCTCGATGAACTCGCCGTCCTCGGTGAAGACCTGGATGCGACTGTTCCTCCGGTCAACGACGTAGATCCGGCGATCCCGGTCCACAGCGACGCCGTGGACCAAATCGAACTGGCCGGGCCCGTTCCCGACCGAGCCGAACTCCGAGATGAATTCACCCTGGGCGTCGTAGCGTATGACCCGGCCGTTTTGGTAGCCGTCGCTCACTAGGAAGTCGCCGTTCGGGAAAAACGTCAGGCTCGATTGCTGACCGAAATCGAGTGGTCCTGGGTTAGGGTTGTCGCGTGCTACCGGTCCTCCTTGTCGCTCTGTGGGACTCGGATCTCGGAGGCGCATCACAAGTTCGCTGCCGTCGTTCGTGAACTTGAGGATCTGCTCGTGGACGGTCCTCATCGTGCCGCCACGGTCCACCACCCAGATGTGCCGCTCCGGATCGTACGGGCTGATGTATATGTGGTGCGGGAATCCCACTAGAGTGTCCCATTGCGTCCAGCGCTCGATGATATCACCACTCCCGTCAACGACCACGAGGTAGTTCGAGCTGTTCGGCCTTTCCTCCCCCTCGGGAGTCAAATCGCCCCGGATGCCGACGATGATCCGGTCCGGGGTATCGGCAGCCACGCCGGAAATCTGAGCGTACCCGTACCCGTCGGCGGCCTCAGGGTGATCCTTCCAAAAACCCTCCACCGGCATATATTCCCCGGTCCGGTCGTCGCCACCCTTCCTTTGGGATTCCATTTGGCCGGTCTGGTTCTCGCCGGCGCAGGCCGCAAGCAGCGCCAGTACAGCGATGCCGGCGGCCACACCCATGCGTTCGCCTCTCATAACGGATCCTCTCCCTGTGATGGCTTCCGGGGAAGCCGGTGAACGATCCTGTTGCTCCATCCGATCGACTGTGCCGCTCCGGCATTCTCGAGCGCGATGCCGAGGAGGCGAAGAAGGCAGCCTAAGGGAATTTAAGGCGAGGGCAGTACTGTCAGGCGAATATCATCATTGTACAATCAGGCTACACTCTCAACGAGAATAATATTCATAACCAACCTTGGCCCTCTGCCTTATGACCGGACAGTACTGGCATCCGCCAGCACGCGATCCAGATCCAACAGTTCATCCAAGTTTTCGATGACCGGCACGGTCGTCTTTATCTCTGGCCAACTCCGCTTTACAGATTGGTGTTTCAGCCACACTGCCTGAATGCCGACGTTCATCGCACCTTCGATATCAATGCTCCAGTCGTCACCGACGAAAACAACCTCATCCGCTCCAAGTTGGAGCTTTTCAAGACAAGCGTAAAACGGAAGCGGGTCGGGCTTTGGCGGGATTCCCGATTCACCTGCAATAACGATGGTTTCAAAACGCCGTTCGAGTTCCGGAAATTCGGCAATCCTGTGGCCGGCCTGATCCAACTGACCCTGCGTATTCGAAATAACTGCAAGCTTGTAACGATCGGTGAGCTCCGCCAACACTCGATTAGTTTCCCCAAACGGCTTTGTCGAACGCTTCACGGTTTCCCAGTATTCCAACTCCATTTTCCGGACCGCGTCCATAGCCACGTCGCGGCCAAATAACCCGTACACCTCTTTCCACATACTACTCCTTGAAAAGTTTCGTGCACGATGAAAGTTGTTTCTGACCTCCCGGTACATATGCAGAAAGCCATCGTATGAGGTGACGGCAAGGTCCCGCCCAATGTCCTGCTGGGCTTTCTTTTCTGCTTTTCGGAATCCGTCGGATGAATCGACCAGCGTTTGACCAAAATCCAGAGCGATTCCACTGATCATTTCTAGTTAATTGCCCTCACATTGCCTCCAGGTATTCACCAAAGAATTCTTCATCCGAAGGATCATTTTCGGAATCGTATTAAGCAGAAGCACTTTCCCATTTTTTCAAGTACTCACCGAACAGTTCTTCATCGGTGGGGACATGTTCAGGAATCTGATCAGACAGCCAGGTATAATTGAGGAAGTGCCTGTAATTAAGATTGTCACTCGTCATATTACCTGCCCACGTCCCACCTCCGAGCGAATCTGTGGTGGGCTGTCCGTTAAAGAAGCTACCGCTGTTGGCCGCCGCGTGCGGCATGTTGCAATTCACTCGCCCGACATTGAGTTCAAGGGCCATCTCGATCTTTCGTTCCTCTTTCTCGGAATGGATAGAGGATGAATGACCTTCCCCGGAAAATTTCAGTATCGCTTTCGTGCGTTCGACCATTTCACTGAAATCGTTCCATTTCCAGACGGTCAAAACCAGCGATAATTTTTCGCCAGAAAACCGGTCTTCCGGACCGGGCTTCGTACCCCAAACCATCAAAAATCGTGTCCCTTCTGGAATCTTGAGTCCGGCGTGTTCAGCGATATAGGCGACCGGTTTAGCGACAATGTCCCTATTAAGGTTCTTTCCATCGGGCCACATATACTGACGCAATGTCTCACGCTCCTCAGTACTACATAGGTAGCCCCCTTCACCCTTCAAACATTCGAGCATATCGCCACATACACTTTCTTCAATGGCTACGGCATTTTCTGATGAGCAGGATGCCGCATTATTCGCCGTTTTAGATTTGACAATTTTGGCGGCAGCCGCCTGTAGGTCAGCCGTTTCATCGACAATAGAAACCACATTACCGGAGCCCACGGTATGTGCAGGTTTTCCGGCTTCATAGACCACTTTAACAAGCGCCGCGCCGCCAGTTGCTACAACGAAATCACATCCCGCCATCAGCTCCCTGGTGTGTTCATGGCTCGGTTCACTCAAACACTGCATCAGATCGACCGGTGCGCCGACCTTGGCCAGTGCCTTTCTTCCGTGCTCAACCGTGAGGTTGGTGCTTCCCTTGGTTCTCGGATGCGGCGATACGATCATCGCATTTCTCGTCTTGAGCAGACTCAGACCAAGGCAACAGACGGTTGACTCCGGATTGGTACAAGGAACAATAGTGGCTACCACACCTATCGGCTTCGCAAAGATTCTCAGTCCTTTTTCCTTGTCCTCTTTGACCAGCCCACAGGTTTGCACTCCAAGTGAATCCCTCAGGGTGCCGCGGATCTTATTCCCGATCTTATGAACCTTATCCTCGTAAACGCCGATGCCCGATTCGTCAACTGCGAGCCTTGCCAAGGCTTTTGCAGTTTCCGGTTTTTGCCATTCCCAACCAGCAGCGGCGACCATCTCGTCGACTTTTCCCTGAGGCCATGACTCGATCTCCCTGAACGCCTCTCTCGCTCGCTTATACATTTCCTTAATGTTGTCCGACATTACCTTACCCCCATTTTTAACATATCAAGTCTACCTGACGCCCATCCCGAACCGGATCCCATCCCACGCCGTCACGAAGGAGGGTGTAGTATTGGCACGCACACTTAAATGTTTTGATGTTGTGGCGCGTACCGACCGACTTTTTTGATACCGGTTTTTTCACTCGGATCTTCTGTCTCCTCCATGATCGAATATCCGCTACCGTAAACAAGCTTGCGTTCGTCAAATGCTTTCTTCCACTCATCCACCGTTTTGGTCTGAGCAGATTTTGCATTTTTGGCTCGGTCTCCCAGATCGGGGACCTCTCTGTCTTCGGGCCCGTCGTAATCTTCTCGGGGAGTCAACATCTGGCCAGTTCTCGAATAGGGGACCCTCTCTACTTCCTCAATGAAGTGCGCACCGGCTGCAATAGCCCGCGTGCACGCCATTATGCCCCATATCGCCTCCGGGGTAAAACCGAGATCCATCATCGTGGCGCCTGTGGCGCCAAGCATATCAAGATCAACCGGTTTGGAGCTGATCTTTTGAGCAGCTTTTGTAATTTCCTTTGTCAGAGCAATATACTCACCGGCTAGGCCCAGTTTTTCCGCCCTCGCGATCATACGCTTGGCAGCCGGATCCTTGAGCATCAGCTCAGATACCCCCAGGGCTTCATCGTCGAGATTTTCCCTGACGATCAACTCTGCAACTTCCGCCAGTGATTTTCCTTCTTTTTTACCTTCCTCAAGATACGTCTTAAGCCTTGCGCCAAAGGCCACATAGGCGCCATACGCATGACCAAAAGCGAGAATCGAAGCACCGGCGGCCTGTGTCAGAAAAGTTTTTGACTGTGCTACGATCCGGGAAATGGCGGCCGGTGCGGAAAGTCCGTCTTCCAGCGCCATAATCATGACATAATCAAGTAATTTTGATTCTTCTTCCAGAGGTATTCTGGACTGGTAAATTACGAAAAGAACATCCGGAACCCCGTATCCCTCTTCCATGAGCTCGGTAGTGTCGTAACCACGGACGACAATACGGTGAACATTTTTGTAAGATACTTCGGATACCCACTGAAATGGAGCTCGGTTGCCGTGATCAAGGGGAACGGTTCCGTATTCTCTCTTGCCGTAATCGAACGGCAAATCAGGACTATCCAAATTACCAATTCCTGTCTTATCCTTTGCGTCGCCCATTTCTCACATTCTCCTTTTCTTTAAATCAGTCACTTTATTTTTCCTCATTATTCTTCGTCTTTAAATCACCCACTTCTTGTATTCTCCTTCTTCTTTCTGTTTCATGGCATATTCTTGTCTTTCTTCCTGTTTGGGCACTTTTCTGTCGGCAGGCCCGATGTACTTGATCATACTCAGGTCGAGCACCTGAACCATGGGTTCGCTCCGTGAAGCGCCCCAGGCACGCCCCTTCTTCATATTAAACAAGGCATGTGCCGCACAGCTGAAACCACGACAGACACTACCGATGCACCATGCAGCGTTCGGTGCAAATCCAATATCGCACAATGCGGTATTGCCTGACCCAACCACATTGACACCGACGTATGAGCGGCCTTCCTTCTTTCTTCTGGCGTGAAAATACTTTTCTACGGCTCTCTGCAGCTCGAGGTAGACCCCACCCACTCCAAGCTCTTCCTGTTTCAGATGAATGGGGTACGCCCTCGGGTCGCTGTCAATATGTTGAGGCTGACCCATACCCATAACAGGCTGCTCGTTATCCGTGTATTCATCGACCAGTAGTTTCCCGACCTCGTCGATGGACTTCCCTTCGTCGTACGCGCGATCAAGATATTTATTCATCATGTATCCATGTGCAGCACCCGGGCCATGAACCCCACCGAACGTCGAAACGGAAGCGGCAACGGTTGCCGGCAGGTTCGGCCGACCCATAGCCACTCCAGTAGCAGAGACGGCAGAGGGTGACATGGAATGTTCTATAAATACCCCCATCTCATAATTGAGCATTTTTGCTTCATTTTCAGTCGGAATGCGATCCTGAAACAGGACAAAAAGGGCGTCGCTGAAGGAATATCCTTTTTCAGCTATGTCGCTCAGGTTATAACCGCGCAGGACCGTTTGTTCTTCAGTTTTATACGATAGTGACGTCTTACGCCGAAAGAACGGTTCTCTGTTCATCTATAGATTTCTCCTATGTTTCTTGCTGGAGTACGGGGTCGTACTACTTCGCGAGATCTACGAGTGACTCGGGCTGTCCTTTGGCAGCTGGCCGAGCACGACCTGGTGGACCGGCGCAACCTGGCGGATCACGCACCCGTTCGTGGAACCGCAGCGCACGGGGGTCCTGGCTGCCGTCAACGAAGTCCTGCTCCTCCTGAGCCTCCTGCCGAGAACCTGGTGCAGGTGGGCTGCTCCCTCCGTCCAGCGCACCCCTTCGCGATCCTGCGACCGACAGACCTTCCGCCAGTGGCTGCTCAGGGCCCCGGGTCGGACCCCCCGCCATGCTCGCTACGTGCGCCTCTGGGTCCAGGAGAGGCAGGGCGAGCTCTGGCACCCCGTGGCCGCCCTGAAGCTGGAGAAGCTCGCCGGCGGCCGGAACCCTCCAGACGCCGTCCCCCTGCCCCCGGCCTCGTAGCACTTCTCTCAGGTGGGGAACACCACGTAGGGCCCCACCCCCCGGCAGGGGGGAAGGGGGGGAGAGTCTCCCGGCTCCAAACCTCCCTCTCAAGACAGTGGCTCGTTCCACGGGCTGACCTCGAACTCCGAAAAATTGAAAACTCGCTCGTAACGTAAATTATCCGAAATTACTCGCACTATCTTCGAATCGGCAGAATCACAAGAGCGCCCAGTGCACAGGATGCGCTCAAAAGCAAGAAAAGAACGGTCGTATCGAAGCTATCGATGGTCCACCCGATGAGCGGACCGGTCGCTGCCGCCACCATGTACGCCCAGAAATTCATCACACCAGTCGCTGTCCCCGCACGTTTACGGCCCATCAGGTCGGGACAGAGAGCCCAGTAACAGGAATGGGGTCCGTACACCAAAAATCCGGACAGAAACAGCAAAACGATTCCGGCGCCGACCCACTCCACTGGAGTTATATAGATCAAGAACAACACCAGCATCGCAAGGGCCATGAGAATGGCAATCGGTCGCGAGCGGTTCGATCCGAAAAATCTATCCGACACATACCCCGTACTCAATGCCCCAAGTGCCATCCCCACCGGCAGAGCAACGCCGATCCACACAGCCGACGGACTGTCCGCATACGCCGGTCCCATCAAATGAACCGGAACCCAGATCACTAAGCCATACCGCGCAAAACTCTCAAATCCCAGCGATAAGATGGCCAGAAGAAAGCGCCAGTCCTTCACAACATAGACGTAACGCTGCAACGAGCTCTCCTCCTGCTCTCCCGGACGCGCAGGCTCATCGTCTTCAAGGGGGGGAAGTCCAACGTCTTCGGGCTTGTCGCGCGCCACAAAGTAAAACACAACACAGGCAACGGCTAAAAGCAACACCGGAAGACGGAATATCCACTGCCAGGACAAGTGCATCGCGGCAAGACCCGCACCGATTGCAAAAATCACAATCGACGAAGACCCCGCCGCAAAGAGGTAAAAGCCGTAGGCCTTCCCACGTTCCTCCGCTGGCCACCAGTTCGACAACATCCGGCTCCCGGGAGCCCACGCCATCGACTGCGCATACCCATTAGCTGCCCACGGCGCGAATATCGTCCAGTAGGAGGTCCCGAAACTCGTGACCCAGTTGAGCACACAGGAAAGAAGACCTCCAATCGTCACCATCACCCGACCGCCAAACTTGTCCCCAAGATTTCCGTTGATAAACTGACCGAACCCGTAGGCCATCAGCCCCGCAGAACTGATCCACCCCAACTGCTGCATAGAATAACCCAAGCTCTCATTCATCGAGACCAGGGCCCAGCCGAAGTTCTGACGACCCGTATAGAAAAATAAATAGGCGAACATAAGCCCGAACAAGACGCGAAATTGCCACCACCGGTGCGTCCGCGCTCCGGCTTCCGGGCTCTGCGCGCCAGAAGCCTCAACTCCCGTTCGAGGTGGAACAGTGCCCGCCTTTGTCATTTTCATGGCTGATCTTCATCCCGTTAGGATGGACAGTTGTAATCCTCCAACGCCTCCCTGTGCCACTGTACGACGAGTCAGGTTCGCCCTGCAAGGGGTCACGCCGGATTCCGCTTTCGCGCGTCTTAACCGGAGACGGGGGCGCTGCCGAAAAATGCGGCAGGACCTTAAGTTGATCCAAATATCGATGTCGTTAAGATGGTCCACAACGAGACGTTCGACACTCTTGAGCTTGGGGGCGATCTTCGGCGTCGCTTTCTTTGGACCTCGCAACGTCGCGGCCCAGCAGGAAGCCCCCCTTCAGGTGGACCTACCCCGTTTCCGTGGACGGGTGAGTAGTGAGGTTCTTTGCATAATATCCCCGTACTGATCCTTGATCAAAGCACTAAAGTCGACAGTCTGACCAAGCTGGACCTTAGCCGATTCAGGTCTCACCACCACATATATAGCCTGAGGTTCAGTCGGGCTACCGCACCCGCGGGGGACGCCGATGGTCACGAATAGCAAGAATAGAACCACAAGAAAGATCTTCTTGTTCTTCATGCTTTAGTTCTGCCCCGCTCCACTCAGAACGAGTGAAGCCGCGTTGGGTGCGCTAGGAGTGGTGCGGCGGTAGAGGGGGCTAGTCGTCGCCGGGGAAACGCGCCTCTAGCCACTCGGTGGACAGCCGTTGGGCTTCGGCTATTTGTTCGCGAGTCATCTCCCCTTGGATGATGTCTTTAGCTTCCTGAGCACCCTCATTTCCTTGGGCCGCCGCGAAATTGAACCACATGTAGGCGAGCGCAATATCCTCCGGTACGCCTTGGCCATCGCGGTACATAAGCCCGAGGTTGTGCTGGGCAGACGCATGCCCTTGCTCGGCGGCTAACCGCCACCAGCGAGCGGCCTCAGCAAAATCCTCCGGGACACCTTCGCCCATCTCATACATAAACCCGAGGTTGTACTGGGCTCTCGTATGCCCTTGCTCAGCAGCTAACCGCCACCAGCGAACGGCCTCAGCAAAATCCTCCGGACGGGGGATGCTAACAAATCCATCATAGACGCCTTCGCCCACCTCGTACATAAGACCGAGGTTGAACTGGGCAGACGCATACCCTTGCTCAGCGGCTAACCGATACCAGCGAGCAGCCTCAGCAAGATCCTCCGGGACGCCTTCGCCCACCTCGTACATAAGACCGAGGTTGAACTGGGCACTCGTATGCCCTTGCTCAGCGGCTAACCGCCACCAGCGAGCGGCCTCAGCAAAATCCTCCGGGACGCCTTCGCCCATCTCGTACATAAGCCCGAGGTTGTGCTGGGCACTCGCATGCCCTTGCTCAGCGGCTAACCGCCACCAGCGAGCGGCCTCAGCAAGACCCTCCGGGACGCCTTCGCCCATCTCGTACATAAGCCCGAGGTTGAACTGGGCAGACGCATGCCCTTGCTCAGCTGCTAACCGATGCCAGCGTGCCGCCTCAGCATCGTCTTCCGGCACACCTCGGCCATTGTCGTACATAACCCCGAGGTTGAACTGGGCGTTCGCAAACCCTTGGTCTGCGGCCAGCCGATACCAGCGAACGGCCTCCACATCGTCCTCCAGTACGCCTCGGCCAATGTCGTACATAACCCCGAGGTTGAACTGGGCACTCGCATGCCCTTGCTCGGCACAGGAAAGGATATCCTCCAACGGTGACTCAATTGACAAGCTCTCACATAAGGCTGGCTGTCTAGCGTCAGCGCACCCGACCGCAATCAGAGCGAGCACGAATAGCAGGGTTCTATTCATGCCCTTATCCTGCTTGGGCACCTCGCAGGACCGCAACCTAGACGGGGCTAAAATCTGGGTGGACCCTAACGCAAATTTTTAATGCGTGCGATCCCACAACAAATCGCACAATGATTGCCGTACAAGCAGGTACGAATAGTGCCCCTGACTACCGGGATGTAAGGAATTTGTGGTGAAATTAGCGAAAAGAGTTTTCTTGGCAGTTCCACTGCTCCTAGCACTTTCTTTTGCCGATCTGCAACGACATAACCATCTGTCCGCTAGGCCGGTTGAGTTGAGTAAGTTTTCGTGGTTTAATAAAGTGGAAATCTATACCGCCTAGGACGGTCCATGAGGGCCTTGGAGAACTGGGGGGTACCCCTGGGGGGAGGGCCAGACGCGCCCTGCGCTATCGCAAACCGGCGGGGGCTCTGGGGCCCCCGCCGGTGGCGGGAGTAGGACCTGCCCTAAGATCCTCCTCCACCCTGTGATCCGCTGCCACCACTGGGGCTAGGCATCTGCGGACGCCAGGGTGGGCGGACAGGAGACGGCGTTGGGTGTGGGAGGGGCGCCACCGGACGCCAAGTGGGTGCCGAGATCACCCTCTTGGCTCCGCCAGCAGGCTTGCTCGCGCTGGCCTTCCTGGCACCCGCCTTCTTGGCTGCCTTTTTCTTGGTCACTCCCTTCTTGGCTGCCTTTTTCTTGGTCACTCCCTTCTTGGCTGCCTTTTTCTTGGTC
>Ga0114996_10003274_pt1 | contig 20260 bp, 6 predicted proteins | sample ArcticOcean_MG_C_4_FD_87039 | JGI IMG/M metagenome (GOLD analysis project Ga0114996, IMG submission 87039) | Marine microbial communities from western Arctic Ocean - ArcticOcean_MG_CB4_134 | ecosystem: Environmental > Aquatic > Marine > Oceanic | place: Arctic Ocean: Canada Basin | collected...
ATCGCTTTAGGCCCCAAGCCGAAGCTCACGGTGCGGCGCCGCGGAGAAATGAACTTTAATGACGCGACGATCTGTTTTCAGAAATGGCAGAGTTGCTCTAGCTGCCATCCGGGTGCCCGAGTCGATGGCTTCAACAGAGACCTTCTCAACGACGGACCGGGGACTCCGAAAAACGTCAAGAGTCTATTGCTGGCCCACATGACGCCGCCCGCAATGATTACGGGGAACATTCCGAAGGCCGAGGTGGAGGTCCGAAAGGGGCTCGCGCACCTCCTCTTCGCCGTGCGCCCGGAAGAAGATGCGGTGTCGATTGATGAGTATCTGAAGTCGCTGAAGCCCGTGGCGAGTCCTTATCTGGTCGATGGCAAACTCAGCGAGGCTGCCGAGCGAGGCAAGGCATTGTTCCATGGCAAGCAGGTCAACTGCGTTGAGTGCCACAAGGGGCCGCTCTTCACCGACAAGCTATTGCACGACGTCGGTAGCAAATCGAAGTATGATCGACAAAAGACCTTCGACACGCCCACGCTAATCGAAGTGTGGAGAACGGCCCCTTACCTTCACACGGGTGAGCACACCACCGTGAGGGACTTGTTGCTGAAGGGAAAGCACAACAAGAACGTCGAGAAACTTGATGAAAAGCAGGTAGACGACTTAGTCGAGTACGTGCTTTCTCTTTAGCGGCCGATCGATTGGTTATGTCAGCGCACGGTTCCGCCTCGAAGGCGCGGAGCCATCTGTGGTAGTTGCGGACGCGCACGCACCGTGCGCGAGTTCTCGAAGCCAATGAAAGAGGGGCGCTGTGAAGACAATACGGCTACTGACGGCAATGGTTGCGTGCTGCCTGTGTGTGAGTGCGATCGCGGCAGAGCACGATTACTACAAGTACCTCCGCTACCCGAAAGAGCTTGCTGCTGAGGTGGGTCGAGATCAAGTCGAGCAGGAAGGCGGCCCGAATGCGATCGGCTACAAGCGACGCACGGTAAATTGGTGGCCGCGTCAGGGGCAAGACATCGTCGACATTCCCGACGGCGCACCGCTGCGCACCTGGACGCGAAACAAAGGAAAGTCAGACAAAGAAGCCCTGGCCGGCGTTAGCCGAAGCTGGACCACTTCGGACGACGATACCTTCAAAGCGCATCTGATCGGGTTTCGCGGTTTTGGCATAGAAACCCATGACCCGAGAATGAACTATACGCTCACGCCGGCGGCTGTCCTGCGCATGGAAAATGGCGAACGTCGGGCAGTTCTCGCGTATCCACCTTTTCACATGATGGTCAGCCAGGACGATCACGATTTTATTCACACGGTCTGGCAAAAGGAATGGAAGAAACTCCAGGCCACGCAATCCACGGATGAATACGCGCCAAGCAAGTATCGCGTAAAGCCCGACTCCCTTGTGCTGGAAACAAAGCATTACACTTTCGTCTCGGCTCCAGGCACTCAGCACAAGAGCCTGTGGTGGATGCGGCCGCATGAACTAGAAAAGCAGAACATCTTTCGCCAGGGAACAATGGAGTTCGCCGAGAACTTGTGGACCCATGTCGAAGCCGCGGGAACCTCGATGCCTTGCTGGCGACGAAAAGATCCGTGGAAGAAGTACAACGTCCTTATCAATCTGTCGGTTGACGGTGGTTACGCGGGCGGCGGTATCGGCGCCTGTGATCTTCGCGACGCGGCAGGTGGCCCGCGCGGGATCGGTATCTCACACGAGTTTTATCATGGTCAGTCGATGGGCGGCTGGTCGGCCGGACATTTTGTGGAATCGTTTTGCCACGGAGGACGTCACTTCAATCTTCCCGGCGAGTTGATGATGTTCAGCCACAATTTCTGCTACCCATGGCGCAACGTGAACTGCACGCAGTACCAATCGCCGCTATGGTACTTTGCGCTGGGCGATAGTCCTAACTGGGGCTACGGAATCCAGTCGGTTGGCGCAAGTCTGGCTGCGGCCGTAGAGCCGACCCCTTATCACACCATGGCCCGACTCGGCCAAAAGCGAGGCCTCTGGAAAAATGGTATCAAGGGCTTCGGAGATTTCTTTGGCGAGTACGCCGCCCGGATGGTTACCTGTGATTTCGTGATGCAGTATGCGATCCGGAGCAAATACGGGATGCCCGAGATCAGCTTACTGCAAACTGTCTATGGACAAAAAGACCGCTACCGCATTCCCAATAGCGAAGCGCCGAGAATGTACGGGTTCAATATCGTACGGCTCGTTCCATCGGCGGGGTCCGAAGAGATTACGGTGGATTTCCGTGGCATCGAGTCCCCAGAGACTCACGCGGATTGGCGCGCTTGTATCGTGGCCGTGGACGGCGACGGACGCCCTCGCTACAGTCCTCTGTGGAACAAGGGAGAGATGAGGTTCCGTCTCAAGCCGACGGATAAACATGTTTGGCTTTCGGTCGCCGCCACGCCGTGGGCCTTGCCGCGGTCAGACGGGACTCACAGCAGCCGAGAGGGCTGTACCATCTGGTTGGCCGGCGTTCACGCCCCGCGCTTTCCTTGGGAGGTAACGCTCGCCGGTTGCAAGCCCGGCTCACCGCACCGCCGGCAGGGCGATGTGATCAATCTCGACGAACTCTACGCCTTGAACAACGGCAATAAGTACGTCAGTTATCCAATAAAAAGCGAAGTCCCGATCCCACTCACCGACATGCAGGGCCCACTTGCCCAGGAGAAACTGACTGACGTGCTGCGGCGCATCGCCGCAGCCGAAAATGCCCATAAGGAAAAAACCGAGTCGGGCGAGTACGATCCGGACAACTGGTGGGAGAAAAGGAAGGTCGTGATCTTCAAGGAGTTGACCCGCCGGGTGAAGTTCCTGCAACGAAACGCAAAAGGCCACCGCCACCCCAACGGCGGCGGGTTTGTGTCGGACAGCGCCCGCGTCGCCAAGACCGCTTACCTCGGCCCCAACGCCATGGTGCTCGACGGCGCGCGCGTCGAAGGCAACGCCTGTATCCATCAGTACGCGGTCGTGCATGGCCCGAAAACCGTGATTCGTGGAAACGCCAAGATCGGCGGCAAGGCGTGGGTATTCGGCGACGTCACCGTCGGCGGCAACGCCCGAATCATCGAGTCCGCCTCAGTTACGACCATCGGGCGAGCTCCCATTGGGCGTAGCCGCGCATCGTATCCCGAAGGCCAAGGGGAAATTTCTGGAAACGTGGTCCTCAAAGGAGAACACTTTCTCAGACTCTGTAAGGCGACGGGCCAAGTGCTGACGGGCGACTTGGTCATGGATTACACGCCCGGAACCTCGGGTAATGTCAGTTACTTTGAGCTCATCCCCGGCATCGCGAATCTCGAAAGCGGTCTGTTCAAGCACGGCAGGATCTATGGGCGGCAGCGACTCGGCGGCGGAACCGATGCGGCCGGTCTCTACGCCAACTGGCAGTTCAATCAGCCCAAGACGACGCTGCTTGAGGATTCCTATGTAAACAACAACGGGATCTTGCATGGAGGGCCGAAGTTTGACGGCACCACCGAGCCTAAGTGCATCGTCTTTAGCGGAAAGGATCAGTACGCCGAGGCGCCGCCCTCGGTGGCGGACTTTGGCGAGTTGACGATTGAGATGCGCATCAACCGATCCAGCGACAAGGGCGGGCGTCTGTTTGATTTTGGGACCAGCGACACCGAGTGCTTCTATCTGGAGGTCGAAGATACGACCGGTAAGCCGGCCTTAACCGCCCTGCACGATGGCAAACGCCTCCGTGTTGCCGCATCCGAAAGCGTACCGGTCGACAAGTGGGTCCGCTTGCGCGTCGAGATGGACGGCGCGGCCGCTTCGATTTACATCGCCGGTAAGCAGGTCGCGAAGACAGCCTTTGCGTTTCGACCGCGCGAGGTTTTTATCGCTGACCATCCCGAGGGAAACTTCATCGCCTGTAGCAGGAACAGGGACCAGTTCTTTAAGGGCCGGCTGGATCACTTCCGCATTTATCGAAGGGTTCTCGACGATTTCGACGCGATTGGCCCGCCGCCGTTCTCCTTGACGCAGATGCAGGAGTGGTCCGAGGCGGATCAAGATCGGGCCGATGCGTGGGAAGGGCGAAAACGAGTGCTGATGGCCAGCTTAAACAGGGGAAGATACGGGCAAATAAGCGAAGAGATCAAGCGGCTGAATACCCGCCGATCAGAACTCTATAAAGCGACACCCCGCGCTCAGCTAGAGAAACGCGCGAGGGACACACAACAACTGAAACGCACTCTCGATCAGAAGATTCGTAACGCATTCCGATCCCTTCCCGACACCATCAAGGCCGAGAAGGTAATCAAAGAGTTGCGTCCGCCGGTCGACGCGATCTATCGCCAGATCAGCCAGAACAGCGAAAACGTGAAAATCGCGCAAGACATCAAGGCTCTCGACGCGCGGCGCAGAGAAATCGAGAAGGCGATTCAAGAGAGCCCGAGACTCAAGCTGCTGACAACCAAGGCCCATGCGGCGAGTGACGCAATGCGTTTGGCCGAAGAACGTTTTGCGCAGCTTCCAGATCTCAAGAAAATCACCGAGTCATTGGGACAGGAAAAAGACAACGCGAAGAAAAGAAAACTGCAGAACGAATACGGGCGTCTGCTAAGCGCCATGAGGGCGTCTGATCCCGCATGGCAGAAAGCCCAGGTTGCGAGGCGGCGAATCGAAAACCAACAGCGAGAATTCCTTCGCAACGAACTAGGGACAAACACCGACTTGGTAAAGACAAAGAACGTAATCAAGCGGCTAAAGGAGAAGCAGCGGGCATTGACTAAGAGGTTGAGAGAATCGAACCGGGAGCTTCCCAAGCTACAAGAGGTGGTTCGGTCAAAACAGGAAGCTTTCAGTGCCAAGCGACGACGGTACGTGGAAGCAGAAACTGTTCGATCCAAGAACGATTATGCTAAGGTGGCCGATACATACGTCGTCGCCAAGAAGGCTGTTGAAGATGAAAAACGGCGTTTCGCGCAATCCAAGGAGGTGGTGGCGTTGGCGGCCCGAGTCGAAATATTACGGAAGGAGCAAGACTCCGTGCGGGATAACGCGCTGAAACGAGCCAATTTTTTTGGCAGAAACCCATATCCCAGCAGTAGTGCAGCCCGAATGTGGAACTTCCAAACGAATCTGAAATATCACACATCAGCCAACTGGGACGAACGAACGCCGGAAGAGGTCCAAGACAGGGTCACTCCGACCCAAAAACGGTGGTTACTCCGGGTCAGGGGATATTAAATGAGAGCCAGTCCCTCTTGCAAAAACCCCTAAATAAAGGGAGGATGGAGTTCACGCATCAGAGAATAGCGATGTATATTCCAGGCATCGACAGAAGCGTGGAGTACAAGTCGATCATGCCAATAGAACGAAATAAATGCAGGCTACTGCACAGTTGCGCCAATGCGGCACACCATGGCTGCCGATTGTCTGACGTGGGGTGCGTCGCAAGTGACGCAAAAAGAGTGTGATTTGTCGTAATCAGAGGTTTACGCCCGTGGTGCGATGGTTCATGTTATTAGTCTGGTGAGAACTGGACCGAAGCTGGTTTTTGCTAGCAGTGATTTCACTTGCTGGCTAAGGCTGCGGTCGTGATTCTGCCGAATCAAACTGTTGAGGGATTCAATAGGAAGCGAATTGCTGATTACCATCTTCCGTTAAGGAGAAGTGAGATGAGAATTAGGTCATATCTGTCATACCGATCTCGTTCGTTGGCGTTGACGTTTCTCGCTGCGGTGGGACTTGTCGTTTGGGGAATTTCGTTCTCGTCGGTGTCGGCCAAATCGAAGACGGCCAAGAAGGTCAGGCCCGCTGGCTCGCTCACGATCAATGCCTGGACGTTTGATCGGGGAAACGCTGGCGTCTCTGAGAACCCTGGCAAATTCGGCGACTATCGGGACAAGCATCCCGAGCTGATTCTCACCGGTGACGGTAAGCAGCCGTGGTTCGTCGAGTATGACATCGACTTTCCTGTCTCGACCACGTTCACGATGCAGATGCGCTATGCCTCGGCTGGCAAGCGACCGATCAAGGTCTGGCTGGACGACAAGTTGATTGGTGAGTGTTGCGGTAGCGTTACCAACAATGCGCCGCCCTACCCAGATCGCCACATGAGCTACACCAAAGACTTGCCGCAGCGCACATGGAATATGCACGGCGCCCAGTGGGAAGAAGGTGTGAAGATTCCCGCCACCGCGGGTGTGCACACGCTAAAGTTCACTCGCGACGGTGCGGCGCCCAATCCGATCACCTTCAAGCTCGAGTCGCCCGTGAAGTTCCCCAAGGGTTGGAAGTCATCAACGCCGCGCAAGTTGGTGCTTGACCGGATCCCGTTTCGGTATCGTCGCGTCTTCCTCAAGGCGGATGCGGTCAACATCTTGGCGCTGCGGATGGCGATCGAGGACAAGATTAAAACGCTCGGACCGAAGTATCCCAACGGGCCGTCGCATCTGAAGCAGCTTGCCAAATTGGAAGAGAAGCAGACCGCCGTCAAGGACGCCGCGCCGGAGCAACAGCAAGGCGTCGAGGAGGCTTTGTCGACTCTCCGCAAGCAGGCCCTGCTCGACCACCCAGCCCTGGATTTCAATGCGCTGCTGTTCGTCAAGAACAAGTACCAACCCTCAAGCACCTACCGCAAACACAATGTGAACACTCATGGGGGCGGCAATCTCTGCGTGCTGTCGCCCGTATCGCCGGATGGCAAAGTGACGGAATTGGTGCCGGAACTGTCCGGCGGCCTTTTTCAGCGCTTCGACCTGTCTTTTGATGCGACCCGCGTCCTGTTCAGTTATGCAAAACCCGGCGGCCGACTTCGTATCTATGAAATCAACATTGATCCGAAGACTGGACAAAGGGTATCCGGCTCGAAACTGCGTCAAGTCACATTCGGCGGAAAAGACGAGGCCGAGGCTATTGCCCGTGGCGTAGGCGGCGTCGCAAGGGACGGCTTTCACGACCTGGACCCCTGCTATATGCCCGACGGCAACATCATGTTCGCTTCGACGCGTTCGCAGCGTTCGGTGCTCTGTTTTCCGCAATCGGTGACGACGCTGCATTCGATGCGTTCCGACGGCAGCGACATCCGCTGTCTTTCTGCTGGCCAGGTGAGTGAACTGAACCCCACGGTATTGGATGACGGCCGAATCGCGTATATGCGCTGGGAGTATGTTGACAAGGGGTTTGGCAACGCCCAGAGTCTGTGGGCCTTGCGTCCTGACGGCAGTGGTTCGGACCATATTTTCAAGAACAATCTCGTGCGTCCCGCGACGATGGTCCAGCCGCGAAGCGTTCCAGACAGTCGGCTTTTGGTGACGATCGGCGCCGGGCACCACGGTGGACTGCACGGCCCTGTGATCCTGGTCGACAATCGCCGCAATCGGCGGACGGCCGAAGGAATGACGACCCTCACGCCCGAGATTACCTATCCTGGCATGTTCGGTATGCAGGGCAATGGCGGCCAATTCAAGGAGCCGTATCCCTTCTCAGAGAAGTTCTTCCTCATCTCTCACAAACCGGGCGGTCGCAAGTTCACGAAAGAGGAGCGTGGTGCGGAGTACGCGCTCTACGCGCTGGACTGGTGGGGCAATCGGGCAGAGTTGTACCGCGACCCGAACTTCTCCTGCAACCAGCCGATGCCGGTGCGTCCGCGTCGCAAGCCAATCAGCATTACGCCGGTCAGGGCACACGCCGTCGCCAAGGATGCGCATCTCGATCAGAAGACGAAAGAAGAAGGTCTGGCGACGATGTTCATGCTCGACGTCTACCAGGGGCTCGAGGGAATCAAGCGTGGGCGCGTCAAATTCGTGCGTGTGATGGAGGCCAAAAACCTGCCCTGGTACGATGAGGGACGGGCGTCGAAGCAAGGAGATGGCACGGGCAACTGGCAAGCCTCGGCCGTGAGTTACAAAGGCGATGTGGCCAGGAAAAAGAGCTGGGGGGTCGCCACGGTGCACGAGGACGGTTCTGCTCAGTTCACCGTTCCGGCCGACAAGAACGTCTTTTTCCAGGCGCTCGACGAAAACTATATGGAATTGCACCGCATGCGGAGCTTTATCAATTTTCAGGCTGGCGAGAAACGGTCCTGCATTGGCTGCCACGAGGGCCGCCGCCAGGCACCCAGTCTGTCCAACGAGATGCCGATGGCATTGGCTCAACCGGTGCAGGCCCTGCAGCCTCAGCCGGGTGATAAAAAGGCCGCGCGACCGATCCATTTCGCTGCGGATATCCAGCCGATTTTTGATCGAAAATGCGTCAGTTGTCACGGGGGCGAGAATCCCAAAGGCGAACTCGATCTGACGGAGAAGTTAACGAAACTCTTCAGCCGTTCTTATGAGACCCTGGCCAAAAAGGGGCTGATCAGCTATCTGCACACCGACGGTTTCGGCAGCGCCATGGTCGGACTTGAGCGTCCACTGACCTACGGATCTCACAAGAGCATCCTGGTCGATCGGATTCGAATGGCTCCCTGCAAATCGACCGTCACGCGTGAGGAGTTCATTCGGATCGTGACCTGGATCGATGCCAACGCGCCCTATTACGGCACCCATCGAGGCAAGAAGAACATCAAGTGGAAGGACGACCCGGAATTCCGGCCCTTGCCGGACCATACCGATTAGGCGAGCCGGTGTCACCTGAAACTCTTTTTTTGGAGAGGCGTGCGATGAGAGTTCAATCGTATCTGCCGTATCGATCTCGTGCGTTGGCATTGGCTTTGCTCGCCACCGCGGGCCTCGTTGTCTGCGGAATTTCGTTCTCATCGGTGTCGGCCAAATCAAAGGCGGCCAAAAAGGTCAGGCCCGCTGGCTCGCTCACGATCAATGCCTGGACGTTTGATCGGGGTAACGCTGGTGTCTCTGAGAACCCTGGCAAATATGGCGACTATCGGGACAAACACCCCGAACTGATTCTCACGGACAGCAAGGAAGGCAAAAAGAAGGAGCCGTGGTTCGTCGAGTACGATATCGACTTTCCTGTGGCGACCACTTACACGATGCAGATCCGCTATGCTTCGGCTGGCGAGCGACCGATGAAGGTCTGGATCGATGGCAAGTATGTCGGCGAGTGTTGCGGCAAAAAGACCAACAATGCTCCGCCCTATCCGGATCGACATATCAGCGCCAACATCGATCTGCCCGAGCGCACCTGGAGCATGCATGGCGCCCAGTGGGAAGAAGGCGTCAAAGTGCCCACCACCGCCGGCGTGCACACGCTGAAGTTCACGCGAGACGGACCGGCACCCAATCCGATCACCTTCAAGCTCGAGTCGCCGGAGAAGTTCCCCAAGGGCTGGAAGTCGTCGACGCCTCGCAAGTTGGTGCTCAACCGGATTCCGGTTCGATACCGCAACGTCTTTCTACCTGCGGACGCGGTGAACATCGCGGCGATGCGGTTAGCGATCACGGACAAGATCAAATCGTTTGGCCCCAAGTATGCCAAAGGCCCCGATTATCTGAAAAAGTTGGCCGAATTGGAGAAGAAGCAGGCGGCCACAAAAGGTGGCACGCCCGAGCAAAAGGGTGAGATCGAAGGTGCTCTCGCCTCGCTTCGCAAGCGCGCCATGCTGGACCATCCTGCGCTGGATTTCGACGCCCTGTTGTTCGTCAAGGGCAAGTACCATGGTGCCAGCACTTACACCAAGCACCTGCGAAACGGCGGCGGCGGCGGTAATCTCTGCGTCCTGTCGCCCGTGTCGCCGATGGGCAAGGTGACCGAGTTGGTGCCGGAGCTCGCCGGTGGCTTGTTCGGGAGGTTCGACCTGTCGTACGACGCCACGCGCGTGCTGTTTAGTTACTGCAAGGACGGCGGGCAGTTTCTTCTGTTTGAAATCGAGATCAATCCGAAAACCGGCCAGCGTGTGCCCGGCAAAAAACTCCGGCAGCTTACGTTCGCCGGAGAGGGCCACAAAAAGGCGATCACGAATTACAAGAAAGGTGGCGTTGGCGCCAATGGTTTTCACGATATCGACCCATGCTATTTGCCGGACGGCAGGGTCATGTTTGCCTCCACGCGTTCCGAGCGATCGGTCCTCTGCTTCCCCGCCTCGGTAACGACGCTGCACACGATGGACGCCGATGGCAAGAACATTCAGTGTATCTCTAAGGGCCAAGTGAACGAAATCAGTCCGACCGTGATGGATGACGGTCGCGTGGTTTACATGCGATGGGAGTATGTCGATAAGGGGTTCGGCAACGCGCAGAGTCTGTGGGCCCTGCGTCCCGATGGCAGTGGGACGGACCACGTGTACAAGAACAATCTGGTGCGTCCGGCCGCCATGGTCCATACACGTAGCATTCCCGATAGCCGGCTGCTTGTGACCATTGGCGCGGGACATCATGGCGGACTGCATGGTCCCGTGATCGTGATTGATAACCGGCGCAATCGACGTACGGCCGAAGGCATGACCAACATCACGCCCGAAATTACCTATCCCGGCATGTTCGGAATGAAGGGCAACGGCGGAGCCTTCAGAGAGCCGTTCCCCTTCTCGGAGAAGTTCTATCTCGTTGCTCATCGTCCGGGCAGACGCAAGTTCGAAAGGGGCGCGGAATTCGGTCTCTATGCTCTTGATTTCTGGGGCAATCGAGCAGAGCTTTACCGCGATGCTGAGTACTCCTGCACCCACCCGATGCCGCTTCGTCCGCGTCGTAAGCCGACGACCCACACGCCGGTTAGTTCGCACGGCAAGGAAAACAGCCAGGAACTGGCCACCATGTTCTTGCTGGACGTCTACCAGGGACTCGAAGGCATCGAACGCGGACGGGTCAAGTATGTACGTGTGATGGAGGCCATGAACTTGAACTGGTACGACCAGTGGCGAGCGACCAATCAAGGTGATGGCAAAGCCTGGCAAGCCTCGGCAGTGAGCAACGCCGGTGACGTCGCTCGGAAGAAAATATTTGGTGTCGCCAAGGTTCACGAGGATGGCTCGGCCCACTTCACCGTGCCGCCGAACAAAAACCTCTTCTTCCAGGTGTTGGATGAGGATTATATGGAGTTGCACCGGATGCGGTCGTTCATCAACTTCAAGGCGGGCGAGCAACGCTCGTGCGTTGGCTGTCACGAGGGTCGTCGCAAGGCACCCAATTTGACGAACGCCATGCCTCTAGCTTTGGCCCATCCTGCACAGGCCCTTGCGCCGCAGCCCGGCGACAAGGAAGCGGCCCGTGCGGTGCATTACCCATTGGACATTCAGCCGATCTGGGATAATCGGTGCATCAAATGCCACGGCGAGAAGGATCCCAAGGGTGACCTCGATTTGACCAGCGCCTACACCCTACGGTTCAACCGCTCGTACGAGAACCTGACCAATAAAGGCTTGGTCAGCTATCTGCACACCGATGGCTTTGGCAGTGCCCACGTTCCCACCGATCCGCCGCTGACGTTCGGCTCGCACAAGAGCAAGCTGGTCAAGCAGATTCGCAAGGACCCGTGCAAGTCGGGAATGACTCGCGAGGAGTTCATTCGAATCGTCACTTGGATCGATGCCAACGCTCCGTTCTATGGTACCCACCGTGGTAAGAAGAACATCAAGTGGAAGGACGATCCGGACTTCCGGCCCAACCCAGTGAGTTCTGACTAGAGCCGGTTACAAAAGGGGGACAGGCACCCTCGCAACCACGGGATTTCCCGACAATTTTGACAGAGGGCCGGGAGCCAGTCCCCGTTTTGAAACCGGCTCTAAGCAAGCCGTTGCTAACGATCAAAGTTGCAACACAAGGCACGATCACCCACCAAAGGTCCATCCGATGACCGGCCGCAAGCGCAGCGTTTGGCAATCGACGAAGAGGGAATCGGGATATGTTGAAGCCCCGCCGATCGCTAGCGCTATTTCTCACGGTGGTGCTGTGTAGCCAGATTGCTCAGGCAGATCGCCTGCAGGTGACCAATGTTGCGATGGTCGCTGGTGGCAACGTCCAGTTTGACATCGCCTGGAACGCTTCTTGGCGCGCCTCTTGGAAAGAGTCAGGCACCAGTTGGACGAACTGGGATGCCGCCTGGGTATTCGTCAAGTACCGAGAGAAAGGCGCTGCCAGTTGGAGTCACGCAAGCCTGAGCACTAAAGATGCCGATCATTCGGTGCCTGCGGGCGCAAAGATCGACGTCGGCATGACTGGCACCCGGGGCATGGGGGTCTTTCTCTATCGCTCGGACGATGGGTCCGGTAAGTGGGCCAGCAAGGGCGTGAAACTGAAGTGGCATCATGCCGGCGACAAGATCGCCGATCCGGCCAAGGTCGAACTGTCCGTGCACGCGCTCGAGATGGTCTATGTGCCCGAAGGCAGTTTCTATGTGGGCAGCGCGGGAAAACTGGCCGGCAGCTTCACCGAAGGGGCGTGGAAGAAGGGCAATGAAGTCATCCCGCTGAAGATCGCCAGCGAAGCCACGCTAGAGGTTGCGCCGAAGCCGGGATGCCTTTATGGAACGGCCGGGCCCGGGGCGGCGCATCAGATGGGTCACATCGGAATGCTGCCGGCAAAGTTCCCCAAAGGCTACGGGGCGTTCTACTGCATGAAATACGAGACCAACCAGGGCGAGTACGCGGCGTTCCTTAGTCAGCTTACCGTGGCCCAGGCGACCAAGCGGTATCCGCTTCCTACAATTCCGGCCAAATTCGTTGGCAAGGGTGTTCACACGGTAAGGAAATCAGAGAAGGGCTACACCGCGACCGAATCCGAGCGTTCGTGCAATTGGGTTTCCTGGGACGACTGCACCGCGTTTCTCGACTGGTCCGGCCTCCGGCCTATGACCGAGTTAGAGTTCGAGAAGGCCTGTCGCGGCCCACGCATGCCGGTCGAGAATGAATACGCGTGGGGCAATGATACGATCCTGGAAGCGGCATGGATTACCGAGCCGGACGCCATGCCGCCGGTCCCGTATCCCCATGGAATCTACGATAAAGCTGCTCGCACCGAGGCGGGTTCCACCTACTGGGGAATCGCCGCGATGAGCGGTCACCTGCGCGAGCGCACGGTAGCGGTCGGCCACAAGGAAGGCTGGGCCTTCACGGGATTGTGCGGCGACGGCGCGATCACGGATGATGGTCTTGCCGATGTCATCGGCTGGCCCGGCCCTGGCGAGAAGTGGCCTGCCCGAGGTTCCTTCGTGACGTGCGGAGGCGGCTTTCGCGGCGGACCGTGGTATAGCGACAAAGTCAGGCTGCGGGTTTCCGACCGCTTTCTGTCCTCCTGCATGCGCAAAAACAGGGACCGCAGCTACGGTTTTCGCGGCGTCCGCCAGGCGCCAGAAGCAAAGCTTGTAAAGTAACTCACACCTAGACTTAGGCAGCGAGACTCACAATGAAAAATCTATCGACGGCTGTACTCCTCGGACTGCTCGGCTCGCTGGCGTCCGCATCGGTTGCCGAAGAGGGAATTGATTTCCGCACCGATATTTGTGTCCGCAAGCAAGGCGGTTATCACACCTACCGAATCCCGGCCATGGTGATCACGGCCAAGGGAACGGTCCTCCTGTTTTTTGAAGGCCGCAAAGACAGTCGGCGCGATCGAGGAAATGTGGACCAATTGATGAAGCGCAGCGAAGACGGCGGCCGGACCTGGTCGAAACAAACGGTTCTTCTCGACGAGGGCACCGGACGCGTCGGCAATCCGACGGCGATTGTTGAGCGTGACGGCAAGACGGTTCACTTGCTCTTCACGCGCAGCGGCGGCGAATGTTTCTTTCATACCACAAGCACCGACGAAGGAAAAACTTGGTCGAAGTTGGCTGCAAGTTCCGACGTGCCGGGACAAAAGGAGTACACAGAAACAAATTTCCTGAAAGGATTTGGCGGCTCGCCGGTAAAGATTGGGGTCGGCCCAGTGCACGGCATCCACACAACGAAGGGACGGTTGGTCGCCGCGTGTGGCGTAGGTCGAAAACCGCGCGGTGGTTCCGGCGTCATTTATTCTGACGATCACGGAAAGACATGGAAAGCCGGAGGAATCGTTCCTTATGACAAGCGATTCGGCCCCGGTGAATGCACGGTGGTCGAGCGAAGCGACGGATCCTTGCTGTTGAATATGCGAGCCGGTGGTGCCGGAACTTACGCCCTTGGGTATCGTGTTGTGTCGACGAGCACCGACGGCGGCCTCACGTGGTCGAAGCCGGTGATTGACAAGAATCTTCCCTGTCCGGCGTGTCAAGGCAGCATAATTCGTCTGGACGATAAGTCGATCCTGTTTCTGAATCCGGCCGTCCATCATGCGGGCGGTTTTAGCCTGCGAAGCCGCAAGAATCTTACCTTGCGATTAAGCCGGGACGACGGTCGCACCTGGCCACATACGCGAGTGCTCAGCAAAGCCTTGGCGGGCTACTCGGACATGGCAATCACCAAAGACGGCAAGATCCTGTGTGTCTATGAAAACGGCAATAGAGACTATTGCGAAAAACTTTCGATCCTCCAGGTCGATCCCAAATGGCTTCTTGCCGGTAAGAGTGCAGCGGCGAAAGACCCGGACAAAAAATAGTCGCGGCTGGTGTCGGCCCGACGTCGATTTCAATAGTAGAATAACGTGCAAGCGGAGACGGTTCGATGAGAACGATATTGACAGTCGTTGTAGCGGGATGCATGTGTGCGAGTACGTTCGCCGAAGAACTCGACTACTATCGCCACTTGCGGTACCGAAACAAACTCGTTCCTGGCGTTGGACGAAATAAAGTCGAGCAAGAAGGCGGGCCGAAGGCTGTCGGCTACAAGCGTCGGACGGTAAAGTGGTGGCCTCGCAAGGGGCAGGATATCGTCGAGATCCCCAAGGGCGCTCCGCTCCGCACTTGGACGCGAAACAAGGGCCAAAACGATCCCGAAGCCCGGGCCGGTGTCGCTCGACACTGGACAGCTTCGGATCCAGAGACGTTCAAAGCACACCTGATCGCTCTGCGAGGGTTCGGTACGTCATCGGCCGACACGCCCGCCATCCCCGCGGCCGTTCTGCGCCTCGAAGACGGTCGGCAAAGGGCCGTTGTTCACTACGGGCCCCTCAGTCACATGATCAGCGCGGAGGATCGGGATTTTATCCATAAGGTCTGGGAGGAAGTCTATCCAAAGCTCTACGCGAAGATCTCCAAGGAAGAGCGCCCGGTGTCTGCAGACTTCCCGCTGAAGCATTGGAAAGCACTTCCTGTGAGATTCAACGCCCTGCCGCCCTGGAAGGACGCCAGCGCCAAGTATCCGCTGTGGGGCGAGAAGAAGGATCGCATCATCTTCGAGACCCGGAACTTCTATCTGACGGCCTCTACGAAGGATGGGGCCCGGCCGCCGGCCTGGGTGCGGCCGGACAACATCAAGGGTCAGGATGTTTTCCGCAGGGATATCTTCGAGTACATCGAGAATTTCTGGACCTACGTCGAGGCCGCCGGCCACTCCATGCCTTACTGGCACCACCCGGGTCCTAACAAGAAGTACTACATTATCGTGACTCAGGGCGGGTCCGGTGTCGGCACTTACCACTGCGGCATTGGCAACGCCAATACGGTTGCGCTGGCGCACGAGTTCTTCCACAGCCAGCCGCTTGGGGGCTGGGGCGACTTCCATTACATCATGGGAAATGCCGGACAACACACGGGGCATCCGGGTGAGTTGCAGATGTTCTCGGGAAATTTCCGCTATCCCTGGCGCTATGTGAATCGCAAGGCATACCAGTCGCCCTTGATGTTCTTCGTGCTTGGCGACAATCCGAATTGGGGCTACGGGATCCAGGTGGTGATCGGTGGTCTCGCTGGTGCCGCAGAGACCACGCCCTATCACACGATCGCGATGGTGGGGCAGAAAAAGGGCCTCTGGAAAAATGGCGTCCGCGGGTTCGGCGATTTCTTCGGCGAGTATTCGGCCCGCATGGTGACCTGCGACTTTGTCGAACAGGACATGGTCCGGCCCAAGTACGGGATGCCCGAGACGAGCCACGTCTATCCCGTGTACGGACACAAGAATCGCTACCGGATCTCGAATGCCGAAGCCCCCAGATGGACAGGATTCAACATCATTCGACTGAAACGGGATGCGGATGCGACAAAGATCGCGGTTGATTTTCAGGGGATCTACGACCCGGCGCAGTATTCCGACTGGCGGGCCTGTATTGTGGCCGTCGATGCGAAGGGACAGGCGAGGTACAGCCCGTTGTGGAACAAAGGGCAGATGGACTTCAAGCTCAAGCCGACGGACAAACATCTTTGGCTGACCGTGTCGGCCTCGCCCAGTGCGTTTCCGGTCCAGGAGCCAATCGACCCACGGGCACATTGGATGAGCAAGTACCTGTCGGGCATTCATGCTCCACGGCATCCGTGGGAAGTGACTCTTTCGGGATGCACGCCGGGCACGCCGCACCGCAGGCCGGGCGACATCGTCAACTTCGACGAACTCTATGGCCGCTGCGACTACGGCAACACGTCTGTGAATCTTCCCGTCAAGCATGAAGTGCCGATCCCGCTGACGGACCCCGACGGCCCACTCGCCCAGCAGAAGCTCGCCGAGATGCTCCCCCGCATCAAGGCTTCGGCTGATGCGCTGCAAGCAAGAGTCGACGCGGGCAAGGCGCGTCGGGGTTATTGGTGGGGCAAGAAATCACGAACGCACGAACATTTGCTCCATCGCGTCAAGTTTCTCCAGGAAAACGCCAAGGGACATCGCCATCCGAATGGCGGCGGATTTGTCTCCGACAATTGCAAAGTGGCCGCCACTGCCTACGTTGGCCCGAATGCGATGGTCCTCGACGGCGCGACGATCAAGGACAACGCCTGCATCAAAGAGTTCGCGGTCGTCATGGGACCGCAGGTCATTGTGTCGGGCAACGCCAAGATCGGCGGCCGAGCCTGGGTCGTTGGGGACGTTAAAGTGGGTGGAAACGCCCGCATTCTCGAGGCCGCCGCCGTAACCACCGCCCAGCGCGCACAGGCCTCGCCGAATCGACTTTACAAAGGCAGCGTCAAGATCGACGGCAGCGTTGTGATCAAGGGCGAGCCCTATTTGCTGTCGTGTTACGCCAGCGAGCAACGACTCACCGGCGGCCTGGTCATGGACTACTACGCAGACGTGAAGAACACCGAGAGCGGCGTCTTCCAGCACGGAAGATTCTACAAGGCACAAGATCGATACGACCGCTCTCCGGGATTCGATGGCGGGACCGATGCCGGCGCCCTCTACGCCAACTGGCAGTTCAACCAGCCGAAGGCCGTGTTGCTCGAAGATTCCTATGTGAACAACAATGGGATTCTCCACGGACGGCCGGGGTTTTCCGAAGACGACGACGGCCGGCACAAATACGTCGTATTTAATGGCAAAGATCAATACGCCGAAGCACCCCCGTCGGTGGCCGATTTTGGGGAGCTGACCCTCGATATCCTGGTCAGCCGATCCGAGGGGAAGGGCGGACGTCTGTTCGATTTTGGGACAGGCGAGGAGGAGTGTTTCTATCTATCGATCAATGGAAGTGGCAAGCCGATCCTGACGGCGCGGCACGATGGCAAGACCTACACGCTTGTTGCATCGGCGGGCATCCCGGCGAGCAAGTGGGCTCGTGTGCGCCTCGAAATGGACGGCGCGATGGCTTCGATCCGCATTGACGGAAAGCCGGTCGCCGGCGGCAAGTTCGAGTTCCGGCCGCGCGATGTATTTATTGGCGATCGGCCTGAGGGGAACTTCATCGCCTGCGCCCGCAACAAGAGTGAGTTCTTCAAGGGACAAGTGGATCACTTTCGCATCTACCGAAAGGTTCACAATGATTTTGACGCGGTTGGTCCGCCGCCCAGCGCACTGACACAGTTGCAGGAATGGTCCGAAAAAGAACAGAAGCAGCACAACGACTGGCAGCAACGGAGAAAGGCCAAGGAATCCGAACTCCGAGCCGGCAAGTACGGGCAGTTGCAAAAAGAGATCCAGCGCCTCAGGCGGGACAAGAGCATCGCCGCTGCCAAGCGGGCTGCCCTAACAGACAAGTTGCGAAAGGCAGCCGCGGTCGTTCGCGAAGACGCCCTGAAGAGCGCCGGCCTTTCCGGAAGGAATCCGTATCTGGGCAAGCAGGCGGCGACTCTACAACGCTTCCAAACGAGCCTGAAATACCACACGACCGCCGATTGGGACTACAGGACTCAAGGCGAGAAAGATGGCAAACTCCCAGCGAAGACGAAGAAGTGGTTGAAGGAAGTCCGGGGGTACTAGTCGCCTTGCAACACACCGAACGCATCGTGGGATTCAACATGAGAGACCCGGGATACTAAGTTTGTTGCGATCGGGTTTACAATCCACTATGTTGCTGACAGAGAATCAGGGCCCCACACAGCCCGCCATGCCTACGGTGCGGTGAAACAATCCGCATCCCGCCTTAACTATGATGCCGCGTCGCAACACGGGAATCCTTTCCTGTGCCAGGCCCGTCAGGGTCTGCCCAGTTCGTGTCGCGCATGCACCACGAGGATGTGATGAAACGACAAACGGTCGCAGTTCTAGCGATGTTCCTTGCCGTCGGCGTGTGCGGAGGCGTGTTCGCCGAAGAGCATAACTATTACAAGTATCTTCGCTATCCCAGCAAGCCGGTGCCCGGCGTCGGACAGAACAAAGTCGAACAGGAGGGAGATCCAAAAGCCGCCGGCTATCGGCGTCGCGTCGTCCACTGGTGGCCACGCAAAGGACAGGACATCATCGACATTCCCGCGGGTGCTCCGCTCCGCGAGTGGACGCGAAACCAAGACAAGTCCGCTTTGGCAGGCATCGGCCGACACTGGCTCTCTTCCGAGCCGGAAACCTTCAAAGCCCACTTGGTCGCTCTGCGAGGTTTCGGCACTTCGACCGACATCCCCGGCAGCTTGCATCCCCACATCCCGATGGCCGTGCTGCGGATGGAGAACGGCGAGCAACGCGCCGTGCTCGATTGTGGTCCGGTCAGCCGGATGCTAAGCGACAAGGACAACAAGTACCTGCACCAGGTCTGGGAAGAAGCCTATCCCAAGCTCTACGCCACGGTCACACAAGACGAACATATCACGCGCGAGCGAGATCGGCCCAGCGGATTCGGCAAGAAGATGGCGATGAAACTCTGGACCGAAGGGGCACCGAAGTTCAACGCGATCGAACCGCCCAAGACGGGCAGGAAATATCCCGTCTGGGGCGAACTCAAGGGCATGTTGGTGTTTGAAACCAAGCACTTCCATCTGATCGCCGTCCCAAAGTCGTTCGGGCACCCGAATAACTGGATGAGGCCGAAGGACCCGCAGCGTCAGAATCAGTACCGCAAATGCGTGCTGGAGTTTGTCGAGAATTTTTGGACCTACGTAGAGGCTTCCGGCGCCTCGATGCCCTACTGGCGCCTTCCCGGAAAAAAATACCGTTACATCATCCAGGTCCGCGGTTCCGGCTACGGCGGCGGAGGCGGCTGGATGCACTGCGGGGTCGGTGACGCTCGGCCGAACATCATCGGTCACGAGCTGTTTCACAGCATGCCCAACGGAGGGTGGGACGGCCAGTTTTACGAATCCATGTGCGACTCGGGACAACACACAGCGGTCGCCGGCCAGCAGCACATGTTCAACGGAAACTTTTCGTATCCCTGGCGCAACGTAAATCGACTGGCCTATAAGTCGTCGCTGTGGTGCTTTGTGTTGGGCGACAATCCGAATTGGGGTTACGGCATTCAGACTGTGCTCGGTTCGCTGGCAAGCCCGGCGGAGACGACGCCCTATCATACGATTGCCCGACTCGGCGAGAAAAAGGGTCTCTGGAAAAACGGCGTGCGAGGGTTCGGCGATTTCTTTGGCGAGTATGCCGCGCGGATGGCGACCTGCGACTTTGTCGGGCAGCGGGTGTTTCGCGGCAAGTATGGAATGCCGCCGCTGAGTCATGTGTATCCCGTGTACGGCAAGAAGAACCGCTTTCGGATCTCGGGCGCCGAAGCGCCTGCGTGGTGTGGGTACAACATTGTGCGTCTCAATCCAGCCAAAGACGCCAAAGAGATCACGGTCAACTTTCAGGGAATCGTCGATCCGCAAAAGCATTCTGACTGGCGCGCTTGCATTGTGGCGGTCGATGATCGCGACAAGGCGCGCTATAGCCCGCTGTGGAACAAAGGCGAGTTGACATTTACGTTGCAGCCTTCCGACCGGCGAATTTGGCTCACGGTGGCAGGTACGCCCAGCGCGTTTCCGGTCGTCGAACCCGGCAAGTCTGGCAGTGCTCGCGGGCGCCTCTTCCAACTCGGGATTCGCGGTGACCGATATCCTTGGGAAGCGACTCTCACCGGATGTACCCCGGGCGTGCCGCATCGACAACAAGGCGATGTGGTCAATCTGGACGACCTCTACGGCAACGTC
>Ga0114996_10003278_pt1 | contig 20255 bp, 22 predicted proteins | sample ArcticOcean_MG_C_4_FD_87039 | JGI IMG/M metagenome (GOLD analysis project Ga0114996, IMG submission 87039) | Marine microbial communities from western Arctic Ocean - ArcticOcean_MG_CB4_134 | ecosystem: Environmental > Aquatic > Marine > Oceanic | place: Arctic Ocean: Canada Basin | collected...
GACTTAAAATCCGCTACCTTAACGGGTGTGTGGGTTCGAGTCCCTCTCCCGGCACCAACTTTCCAGGCACAGAAAAAGGCCTCTGATTGTTTTCAGAGGCCTTTGTTTTTGTCCAGATGTCCACAGGTCTTTTCGAAGCCTAGGTCTTAGCCCTGGTATTATTCCCTGGACCTTGATCGCAAGAAACACATGTTATGAGGGAGACAGTAATTGTATATGGTGCGTAATGTCCGGAACGTGATTTCTGAGCTATCAGGGTTCGATGACTAAATTAAGTCTGCCAAGTCAGTGATGTCTGTTGGCGGGCCATACTGGTTCGCGATTTCCGCGGGGATAATGAATTCCTGGTAGGCTTTGCCTTCTTCAACGACTTCTGCCGGTCCATCTTGAGCGTTAGATTTAGTCACCAAGGAACTGCGCCCCCATAATCCCATACGGACAGTCTTATCCACTTTCTGGGCGACTTCGTCAGGGATTTCTAGCACGAGTTGTCTGCCTCCATCGCCATCCAACGGATAGTCGACAAACCACACGGCTTTGATTTCAGGGATCTGGCCGTAGAACCCGAGATTTATCCCTGTCGGATCGGCTTTATCTTTGAAGCCATCTCTCAAAATCGCTGTTGTGGCTTCTGTGTTAGTTCGGTGGAACAATCTCATGATGGTGATTTCTGGAATATCGGGATTCGACGACTATTCTTCGGGTTCGTTGCCCATGTCTTTGGAAAGCCTTCCAGATAGATACCGATAAATGCCCATGTGCAAGACTGGCACACTGACGCACACGAGGACGAGGATTAGCACCGGGGCGAGTTGGAGAATCATAAGCGTGTAACGATATTTTACACATTTCGGTCAGAATCGGGGGCCGGGAGATAGGTCTCATCGACTGGTGGCTCGGCAAGTACCGTGTGTCCGCCTCATCAGGTCACTATGGGCTTGTATGCCTTGATGGCGTCTTTGCTGCTCACCTGCTCGGCGTAGTTGGGGGTCATCGTCGAACTGCTGTCCCTAGTAGGCTCTGCACGTAGAAGACGTTCAGCCCGTTGCGCCAGGGCATCATTCGTCATGATGAGTAACGGCTGCCCAACTTCTGTCACAAAACGCGTCAGATAGCCGAAGTAATACTGGCAAGTTGCGGTAGTAAGTCCGCGTGCTCTTCGGTTGTTAACAAAACGGGCGACAAGTTCGCCATTACTAGGGGTATCCGTGTCTGCGATACCTGCCTGGCGGGACTTAAAATCCGCTACCTTAACGGGTGTGGGGGTTCGAGCCCCTCTCCCGGCACCAACTTTTCAGGCAAGAAAAAGGCCCCTGAAAACAATCAGAGGCCTTTGTATTTGTCTAGATGCTCACGGATTTTTTCGAAGCCTGTCTCTTAGACCCTGGTATTATTCCCTGGGCATTTGATTGTAAGAGACGCATGTCATTAGGGAGACAGAAGATGTATATGGTGAGAAACGTCTGGAAGTGTGCCCGAGGGAAGGTTCCTGAGTGCTTGGAGGTTGTGAAGTCGGTCAGGGATTCTTGGGCCAACGATGGTAATAAAACGGGCAAGATCTACCTGGATTACACTGACCGAATGGACACTATCGCGTTTGAGATCGAAGTGGAAAGCCTAGATAGCTACTTCAATGATCAGCGCACCAATTATGAAGTGCTATCCCCCGAGACTATCGAGTCGGTCAGGAAATTTAACATCAATACGGTGGAAGGTAGCCGTCAGATATGGGAAGTCGTTCCGTAAGGTTGCTCCACAAGAACGATCCTCTCACCAGCCCACGAGTCCTAGCTCTCAAAGAGCATGGAGCCACTCCACGCCAATCGCTCGCCGACAACCCCTGAACGAATCATATCGTGACGACCATTAACACCCTTTCCAGCTACCGATGGGTAGTATTCTGCGTTTGGTCTATATCCAGCGTCTCTTTCAACATGGTGCTTTATTCGCTGGGCGTTCTTTTGCCCTCGATCAGCACGGACCTCAACCTCTCACCTAGCCAACAGGGACTATTGGGATCGGCGTCCTTGTGGGGCAACATCGTGTTGGCTATTCCACTGAGTTGGGCAGCATCTCGCCTATCTCCCAAGTGGACCACGGCCGCAACGATCTCGTTGGGCACGGCATGCTTGTTTCTCCAGAGTTGGGCGCCGGGGTTCGCCGTGCTTCTGCTCGGGAGGTTGCTATTCGGCATTGGACAGATCGCCCAGCAACCGACTCGGGCCCTTTTAACTCGACAGTGGTTTCCTCCCCACGAGGTAGTCATCGCGAATGGCCTTGGCAACGTTTTCTTTGGCCTGGTCGTGGGTGGCGGACTTGCCCTCTCACCGTTGATTCTTGAGGCTGTCGGCGGCGAATGGCGGACAACTCTCCGAATATTCGGAGTTTATTTTGCTGTATTAGCCTTGATCTGGGTCGTCCTGGGCAAGGAGCGAAACACTGTTGAGTACAAACAAGACCGCGACAGTGGCGACGTTTCTACTGTCCGCGGAGCCTTACGCTACCGAGATCTGTGGATCTGCGGTGTTGGCTTCGCCGGCGCCTCGATGTCGCTGGGCGGATTCATGGCGTTCTACCCGACTTTCATGCTAGAAGATTTCGATCTGTCGATACGGCTCTCAGGATCGATCCTGGCCGTTGGGGTCATAGTGGGCGGAATAAGTGGCATGTGGTTAGGCTACGCAGCTGCTTCCGCTTCAAGGGAGCGGTTATACCTTGAAGTTCTTGGAGCGCTGATGGTCGGTAGTTACATCGGAATGGTGTTGACCGGCTCCGCTCCGTTGCTATGGGTGTTGACCTTTTTCAACGGACTCGCCTGGGGGTTCTTCCCGATACTTCTTACAGTGCCGTTCAACCTCCGCGGAATCCGCCCTCAAGAGTTGGCGGTAGCCTACGGGTTCACAATCATGTTCGTATCATTGGGCGCATCTTTGGGGCCATTGTTTGTCGGCCTTCTTCAAGATGCTACCGGCGACCTCAGATTGGCTCTACTCCTGGTCAGTCTAGCCTCCGTGTCACTGATCGGCGCAGGGATGAAGATCCGGTTCGGTGACCGGTTGTCCGCGGCTTAACACTCCCGGTAGCGAGTTGGCCACCCACGGCGGATGTTCAACCCTTTCCCAACTCCATCGATCTCTGCAGCTTAAACCGGACCATCACCGCCGAAAGGGCTGAAGCAACCAAACAGAATAGCCCGACCGCCGCAAAATCACCGATCGACAGCATCACTCCACCGATGGAGGCGCCGATCACGCTCCCCAACTGGTTGCTGGCGCCGAACATCCCACTGGCTGTTGCCCTCGATGGACCGGCGAGTTCCAACATTAGAATCATCAACACCGGCATGGAAACAGTAAGCAGGACCGATGCAACCAAAGAAGAAGCAACCACTACCCATATCGGGGCGCCCAAAGAAAATATTGCCCCAACCCCTAACCCACCGCCGAGACTGGCAATCGCAACCCCTAGTAGGCGGTATGTCCGCCCGGCTATCAGCCCACCAAGGATGCTTCCGAAGAATGCGCCAGTTCCGATCAAAACGAGCGGGAATGAAGTTGCTCCTTCGTCAAATCCATAATCCTGAATCAGGTAAGCGGCAAAATAGGTCATCAACCCAATCAAAGCTGTTTGCTGAAGCGCGTTGGCGATCATGACATGCCAGGGCGCAGCATTTCGCCCGATGTCCTTGAATCGAGATAAGAAAGCCAGGTCCCGGCCCGCTGGCCGGCCAACTCTTGGGAGCAGGACCCACATCACCCCCAGATTCATCAGCAAAAGAAATCCCGTTGCATAAAAAGGTATTCGCCAACCCCAGACATCCCCGACCAGAGCCACTACAGGTACACCCAACGCAACCCCAAGCCAACTCGATCCAGCCAAAAATCCAACGCCGCGCCCTCTATCTGCCTCCGGCAAGATATCGGCGACGGTTGCCGCCAGAGTGGGCGGAATCATTGCTGCTCCAACTCCCGTGAGCAAACGGAAAGCGATCAACGAGTTGTAGCTCCAAGCCGTTGCCGAGCCCAGAACTCCGATCGCCAGTATTGCCAAGCCTGTCAGGAGAACCGGACGCCTGCCGTAGGTATCCGAAAATGGTCCGACCAGCGGGGCTGTGATTCCCCAGGTAACGAACGTAACGGCTGCAAGCTGTCCGGCGACTGCCACAGACGTGTCGAACTCATCGGCAAGCACCACTAACAGCGGGCCTAACATCAGACTCACAAGCCGGGCCATCAATACGGTGCCACCGAAAAGCACTAAATATTTAGTTGTATTGTTTGGCACTGAGGTCAGGGTTGCTCCGTATTTAGACACATCGGTATAGACCGAGTGGAAACATCCGAGGGTCGTGGTCGTCTCGAGGGGCCGGACAAGGATGCGGCGAGGGCCGATCAAGCCAAAGGTAGATGCATTGTTACTGTGGTATAGAGCCACAGAGGCACAACACTACACCTGGAATGGGGCCTCTGCAACGAGAGAATCGTTTCAACCCACTCCATAGGAGCAGCCCTTATGGGCTGGTGGACGTTGGCAGACGGCCAAAAACAACAACCCTTCCGAATTAAACTCCACTACCCAAACGTGGGTGTGGGTTCGAGTGCCTCTTCCGGCACCAGATTTTTAGTGCCCAAGAACTTTTCTTAGCCGCTACTTGTTCGGTACGAAATGGCGCTCGAAAAAATTAGGTGTCGCCGCCGAATCATCAATGCGAGCCGACGTAGATGTAGCGATATTTATGGTGTCGGGCGGTGAGTTTTGGCGTCTGGTTCCCAGCGGAATTCTTTTTGTATATGTCGGTACCGCGCACGTAACCTCAGAAGAACCTTCCAAATTCGCATAAAGCCGTCACCGTACCAACCAAGGATAAACATCCATGTCGGACATAATACTATCCAAATCCATGAGGAGGCGCGTTTATGGAAAAGCTTAGTATTCCCAAAAATCTGCGGTGGTATCTCGCCCCAACTGCGATATTTATCGGTTTGGTACTTTTTTTATTAATAGCGCCCGTTTCCAATGCAGCCAACCCTCATACAACATTGATTGGCGATTGGGTTCCCGTGAATAACAACACCACCATTATCCAAAAGGGCCAGGGAGGCCCATTAGTCTTAGAGACAGATAGTGAAATGACTTTCACCGGCGGAATCGATGGAGTTGTTAGCGCCCCCTTAACCCTCGTTTGGAATGAAGCAAATGGAAACTTCAGCGTAGAGGGTAGGGGTGTTTTTGTTGGAACGATCGACGGGAAAACCGGAACTACCAAAATTCACTTTGTCGTGAACGGACAAGACCTCATCTTTGGTAGTTTCTGTTGTTACCACGGTCCCATTAGCTTCTATGGCGGTACTGAAGAGCTGAAAGGCCTTACGGCAACGGGAGTCTTGACCAATGATTTTCCAACAACCGGCCGCCGATATTCCGTTGATGTAATCTCCCGATAGTGAACGACCTGGCAGGACAATTGTTTTTGCTTCGAAATACTCGTGGCGTAGGTTAAGCCCTGACGAGGGCCGGTCACTCACCCGGCCCACTCCTAAGCCACCGAAGAATAGATCACAGCCTATCTGACGGCCACACCGAAAGACATCGGCAAGAAAAAGGCCCCTGAGTATTTTCAGGGGCCTCTGTTTTTAGCGACCTGCCCCAGTCACTTTTCCTGATCACTGGACCTTCTAGTGTTCCGGGCATTCTTTGGCTGGTAATTGCGCATGCTAGAATTTTCGGTAATAAAACTATCTGATCTTCGGTGACTAGCAATGGATCGGCTAGTTCGAGGTCTTTACCTATGAATCTGAAGTTGGTCGGCATCGTTCCGGTGTTCGCGTCGGTCACGTTGGTCGCCTGTTCGGCTGCGAGCGAACTCAAATCTCAGCCGTCGCCTACGGCCACCGTCGCAGCAACGTTGGCACCGCTCACAGAAGGGCCAACTGCGACCACGGTTCCAACTCCTTTACCCACGGCGGTACCCGAACCAACAGCCACACCTGGCCCCACGGCCACTCCCAGGCCGGTGGCAACGCTTACTCCTCATCCAACACCCAGTCCAACTCTCAGTCAAACACCCGTGCCCCAGCCAACTCCAACCCAGATTCCCGACGAGCCGCCGGCACTACTCGAGTTCAAAGGATCCGTCCCTTCGGTCAACGCCAGAGTCACGGACCTCAGGTTTTTCGAAAGCGGGTCTAGCCCCAGTACCACGGAAGACCGTGTCTACCGCAACACCTTTGACCGGACCGCCGCCCGCTTTGTTTACGCTGAACTCAGCTTTGCCTATCCGATCCCAGGGTCTCGGGTAAGTTTCGACCTGGAAACAACCTACCGGCGCTCCGACGGGTCTATCTTCGGGTCTTCGATCAGGGATTCTTATTTCGAGAGCGATTGGACTTCCAGCTCCAGCGCCCGAGGCAGGGGCTGGGCCGACCCAGGCAAATGGCCGGCAGACACCTACACGGTGGAACTGTCTGTCGGGGGAGATCTCGTCGCCAGCAGCCAGTTCATAATCGCAGATGAGGCCCTGCCGCAGACCGGCCCGTTCCAAGACCTGCGAGATGGGCTTTCCTGGACTAGAGTCGTCGACGATATTTCCGAGCAGCGCGCCTTATTTGCCTTAGCCGGGATATTGGCTGAAGACCAAGATCTTGCCGCCAGCTTGGCATCACATCCGTGGGTGTCTGACGATCTATCCGAGAGCGAGGCGGGAGTCCTTGAATACCTGGCCGTAATTGCCGCCCAAGATGCCCCACTGGCAGGGTCCATAGCAGGCTGGCCCTGGCTCGCCGATGGCATCAGCAGCGATGAGTGGCAGGCCATCAAATACCTCGCTCTACTGTCGAAACAAGACTCGTCTGTAGCCAGGTCTGTAGCCGGTATTCCATGGGTCAAGGACGGCATAGCCGAAAACGAGTCGCCGACATTAAAAAGCTTATACCGGCTGGCCAGAATGGACTTGTCTCTGACTAAACACCTGTTGGAGATTCCCTGGGTCTCGGAAGAAATGACTGACGAAAGATTCAGGACCGTGCAGTACCTGCAGGAGATCGAGAACCAGGACACGCCGCTTGCCCAAGTCGTCGCAAACTTCCTCTGGTTATCCGACGATATCAGCGACCAAGAACGCTGGGGTCTGCGTTATCACAAAGACATCACGGCAGCCAACCCTGCCATGGGTGCGGAGATCGCCGCACTGTCCTGGGTCAGCGACGACATGGCCGCTGACGAGCGCGATGCCCTGAGGTACCTGAGAGACCTGAACACAGAGGAACCTCTGCTGGGTGCCAGTGTGGCCGCAATGCCGTTCTTCACCAACGCGTTCAAAGACCAAGACAGTAACGCCCTTTATTCCTTGACCTTCCTGCAAACGAAGTACCCGGACAACTTTGACCTGCTGGTTGGGCAAGACTGGTTCTTAGATGGGGTGAGTGATAACGAAGCTTCGTTTATCACAACCCTGGGCCGTGAGGACCAATACTTCACCCCTCCCGACCTGCGCGAATTCGTGAAAGTCCATCACATAGAGTCCAGGGAGATATCGCTCACCCTGTCCGGCGAGACGACTCTGACCTTTATCCAGGCCGCGCCGGATGACCGCAACGCCGAGATCGTAGCCCAGGTGGAAGAGGCGGTGAAAGAGATCGAGGCGTTCATGGGCGTTCCATTCCCGACGACCGAGGTTATCTTGCTCTTCGCCTCGGGCCGTGACCCAGTCTTCGCCAGCGACTGGTGGGGCCTGCACCGGGGCAGCCACATGGTGGTCCAGCCAGGTTTGGCCAGGCAGGGCGATACCAACCGAGTTCTCATCCATGAGGTGGGGCATTACTATTGGGGAAGCCTGGAAGCCCCGTTGTGGTTCCGCGAGGGCGCGCCCGATTTCTTGGCCAGTTACGTACGTGACAAGCTGTATTTCGACTCGCTTTATGACCGCGAGATCTACGACCTGAGCATCGCCCAGGAGTATTGCGATTCTGTAAATATGGGCACCATCCGAAAACTGATCGACCGGTTGTCCGCCTACGGGTTAGCCGAATTTAGGGCCTCGGAATTCTTCATCTGCAATTATCGGATCGGGGAGCGCTTCTTCGTTCAACTGTTCAATACCCTGGGCACCGAGCCATTTCGGGCGGCATTCGGTGAGCTATACCAGCTTACTCAGGACGATAACCGCCAGATCACCGAGGGCGATATCTACTCTGCTTTCCTAAAACACACGACCGCCAGCACCGAAGTCGCATTCAAAACGCTCTATACGTCGGCCCACGGTGGTCTCATTCCCGATTAGGACGCCGATAACCCAAAGCCCAATTTCAGGCCTGACGAACCAGAGGTTAGAATAGCCAAGATTTAACTGCCAAGCGGGATGCGCGAAGGCAGACCTCAATACGTGATTCAACACCACAAGGAGCCCTGAATGGAAAAGGTCTATAAACTCAAAGTGGAGCCGATGACAATAGAGTCGTTCAAGCCGTTCGGGGAGATCGTTGATCCTCAAGAGCGGCCACCAGGCGAACGCATGATCTTGCCCCTAGATTTTCATGTCGATGGCAAGACGACATTGAGTTCCATCTGGCAACCGTGTGAGGGACTTTCATTCTGGGAGCTGGAGCGTCATTTCGGAGTGACCCAGACTTTTTTCCAGCTCAGTGGCTCGCCAACAGTTGTGGCCGCCGCCGCTCCAACCGACCCTGACCCGATGGCGATACCGGAACCCGATCAGGTCAGAGCATTCTTGATTGACCCCACTAAGGGTTTTTCGTTCAAGGTCGGGACCTGGCATTCGGTGAAACGGTTCGTTCTTGCCCCTCCCGGCTCGACGCTGGCCGTGATCAATTCAGACCCGAACCCCTCGCAGATCGTGGACTACAAGGAAAATCTGAGCCTAACCTACACCGACTTGGCCACCGATGAAAACCCACGCAGAGACGACCTGGGGAACAAGTTCGGTCTGATATTCGAGCTGACGCTCTGAGCGGATTGCACTAAGCACGGAACTTGATAACCTGAGGTTAGAGAGATTTATCCCGTGGAGGCCTGCCGGATGGTCAACGTGTTGGTTATTGAGGACGAAGAGGACATCAGAAATCTGCTGGTGGAGCAGTTAGAGGAAAAAGGATACAAGGTCCGTAAGGCCGATAACGGTGCCACCGGACTGCAACGTGTCAGTGAGCTCGTCCCGGACGTCATCTTCGTAGACGTAAAGATGCCGGTGATGGACGGATTCCTCTTCGTATCTGAACTGAAGCAAAACCTGGAGACATCCAAGATCCTGGTGGTGATGGTAACCGCCATCAACATACCCGACGCTGAAACCCGGGCGCAGGCATTGGGCGTTAAGCACCGGTTAGCCAAGCCCTGGGACCAGGAATCGTTGGACCGGGTGCTCGAGCAGGTGCTCCCAACAAACGGGGGCGATTCCAACCATGTCGCCAGTCAGCAAGCCTGGCAGCGGTAGCCGCCAGTTCCGGCGGTGTTTGAACCCCGGCTAGCCACACCTATCAAGTAAAGAAAAGGCCCTTGGACTGATCCAAGGGCTTTTTCTTTTTGGCTTGTCATCCGAAATCCGGTCAGCTGGCGCGGTCGATCACTATCCGGTAGCTGCCCGTTTTCTTTGCGATCTCGTTAGTCACCGAAAGAAATATCGTCTCGCCGTCCGACACGACCGAGATTATGCCGGTAAAGACGTCTGGGATTACGGTCGAACCGTCGATCGCCAATGTTGGGTATCGGTTTGAGGTGGTTTCCGGCGGTACGTATTCAGGCGTAAAGACCCATATCTGCCCGACGACGGCATCGGTAAACTCGAAATAGTCCACGTCTTCCAGGGTTTCTAGCACCCCTAAGACGACTACCAAAACCTCGCCCGAATCTATCACAGTGGCGGAATCAGGGTCGTCCCCGTGATCATCTATGATGGTCGGCGTGCTCGTGGGTCCCGGGGTCGGCGTGGGTTCCGGAGTAGCGGTTGGCGCCAAAGTCGCTTCCGGGGTCGGCGTTTCAGTGTCGCCCACTTCCGGAGTGGCGTCTTCGGGGTTGGCGGTGGGTGCGCCGGTCGTGGCAGTCGGAACGGCAGTGGGCTGGTTCGCCTCGGCCAACCTCTGCGCAACCAGGGCATCAACAGTGGCGCCCATATCTACAGTGGGCGGCGCGGGCGACTCGGGAACCGCCGTTCGTTGAACGGCCGAACCAGTGCTTGAACAACCCAGGACCAATAAGACACCGGCCAGAGCCGCCATGGCTAAGAGCAGCCGCTTCCCTTTCTGGAATATTGTCTCAAGCTTGATCATGAGGTCTAGATCAACACCTTCAGTAACACATTCATAGCCCAACGCTTAGAGCCTATCGTGGAGGCCGCTTTTAGACAAGGCCTGTGCCGATGTGTGAGAAGCTATTCAGATGGTAGAATCTCGCCAGCCTCTGTCTCGGAAATCAGGGGTTCTGGGCCAAGATCAAAGCCCGTTTTATTTATCTAGGGCGACCGCCCAGGCGACCGCTAATCTAGGACGACCACTAATCCAGGTTGACCGCCGGACAGGGAGAGTTATTCCGATGCTTGAAATGAGGTCCGTTACCGCCGACGAGTTCGTTAAGTGGACTCGTGCCGAAGCCCGCGCTCACGGCAATCGCTTGAACGACGACCCTGAGGTACTCAGGCCGCATTTCGATCTGGACCGCTCCATCGCAGTGTTCGACCGGGGAGATATCGTCGGCGGCGCCCATTCGCACCAGATCACGATGTCCATACCAGGGGGTTCGGCAACTACAGCAGGAGTGGCCAACATTGCTGTGCAGCCCACGCACACCCGGCAGGGCGTGATGACACAGATGATGCGTCACCAGATCCATGATATTCACGAACGCGGCGAGTCGCTGGCCGCCCTGTTCGCAACGGAAAGCATCATCTATGGCAGGTTCGGCTATGGCATTGGCTCTTTGTACGAACGGTGGGCGATCGACCGGCACCACAATGGGTACTCCCAGCCCCACGAAAGGCGCGGCCGTGTCGTCTTTGTGGACTCGGCCGATATCGCCAAAGACCTTCCTGAGGTCTTTAAGCGGGCCACCGTTGACCGGCCAGGCGTCTTCCAGAGGCCCGTCCACCAATGGGAGCGAGACTCACAGGCTCTGGAACACACCCAAGGCGGGCAGGGAGGCCTCTTCTACGCCGCCTACGAGCAAGACGGCAGGGTGGACGGCAAGTTGGACGGCAAGATAGACGGCTATGTGACCTACCGCATCACGGGAACCACCCTGACTGTTAACGAGTTGATGGCGGTTACCACTGAGGCTAATGCTGCTCTGTGGCGGTTCTGCTTTGACCTAGACCGGGTGAGCACCACCGAGGCGTTAAGGCGTCCGGTGGACGACCCACTACCGTGGTTGCTCGCTGACCCGCGGAGGCTACAGAGATTCACGCGTGACGGCGTCTGGGTAAGAGTGGTGGATGTGGCAGCCGCTTTGAGCCTGAGGCGATATATGCAGAGCGACCGGTTGGTGCTGGAGGTCAAGGACGATCTTTGCCCTTGGAACAACGGCCGGTTCGAGCTGGAGGGGTCTCCCGAGGGTGCTCAGTGCCGTGCCACGGATTCGTCCGCTGATCTGACGATCAAGGTTTCAAATCTGGCGTCGGCCTACATGGGGGCTGTTGGTTTCAGCACTCTGGCTGATGCGGGGTTGGTTGAGGAGTTAACGCCGGGAGCGTTGCTGCGGGCTGATTGCATGTTCGCCGTCCAATATCCGCCCTGGACTCCATGCAATTTCTAGGGGCGGCGAGCCTTTGGTAAATGGGCGGGTTGGCAGTCCAAGTTTTTGTTGTCCCTGTTTTTTTGCCCCTGTTTTTATCTAAGCGGCCTGTCGGTTGTATTCCTGAAGTCCGTTTAAGATTAACTAATGGTCAACAACCTCGACGTTATCGCTCCGGCTATGACAAAAGTGTATATAGAGGCAAAGACTGCGAGCGCACCCACGATCACCGTAGATTCAACTAGAGTCAGCCCGCTGGGGCTATTCGCTTTTTTAACTCGGACCTTGTTAAATATCTGAACCATATTGAATCGCTCCTCGAAAGTACTGCACGCCAGCCCTCAAAGTCGTGAGGTCTTAGTTAGATTAACTGAGGCAGCCGGCAGGTTCTGTGATTCGCCGACATGGTCGGAGTGACCTGCGTCACTGTCCCGCTTAAGAGCAGGTCAGAAGCGCGGCCAACCCAGGGAATTCCGGGGGTATTTTCAGTCACTGCCATTGCCTAACGTTGCGTTGCCTGCCGTTGATTCAAAGACGCAATGGTTCGACAATAGGGTCATGCGCCTAACAAGACCCATACTGCTATCTCTGGCGGGGGCGGCAACGCTTTTAGTTGCCTGTGCGTCGGGAGACGGGACATCCACCACCGCGCCGACACAGCAGGTCAGCACACCTGTATCTTCGACCACTCAAACCCCGCCCACGCCTATATTTACGGTAACGGTCGCACCGACTGCTACCCCGGAACCCACGGATGAGCCTGACCCAGTTTCGACATTGATCGTGCCTACATTCACGCCTGTCCAACCCGTTCCAACGCCTGTCGTTCTGCCCAACCAAACACAAGCGCCGGCTCCCACAAAAGCTCCTACGCCAGCCGCGACCCCGGCTATTGAGCCTTGCCGGGTTACCTACCCGACCCAAATCGTGTCCGGCCCAGCCGTGCCTGACGAGCCGGCCGACGGAGACCGGGTCTTCCGTTCACTGACCGTCCACCCTTCAGACCCGGATACTGTGTTGCTGGGGACGGAGCGGAATGGATTCATGCTCACCGAGGACGGCGGATCAACCTGGGCACGGCTTCGGGCTGGTATGCGCTCGACAGATATCGGTTACTCAGAGATCTGGGACATCGACTACTCTGTCAGCGATCCGAACATCATAATGGCCGCCACCCTGGACTCGCCCGGCCCGGCCAGCGGCCCAAATGTAAATGGCGGGCTCTACCGGAGCATCGACGGCGGCCAGACCTGGGCGCAGCTGAATTGCGGCTTCCTCTCCTCGCGGGTGGTTTCCGTGCGCATCGACCCTTCGAACCCTGACGTGGCAATCGTTGGCTTGGAAGGTGGCTTCCCATCCTTCACCGGGCCGGGCGCCGACCAGTACTACCCAGGCGGGATATTCCGGACTGGGGACGGCGGCCAGAACTGGGACCGAGTTTCTATAGACCCCAATGATGGACGCAACGGCTATGTCATCATGCGCATGACCAGAGGGAGCCAGCCGCAGATCGTGACATTCGGCGCCAACGGCGATGATCCCAGCCAGAATGTCGGGTTCGCGCGCAGTCGGGACATGGGCCTTACCTGGGAGCTCTTCGCCCCTGATTTCCGGACCAGCGATGTCAGTAACTTTGACCTGTCGGCCGACGGCCAGACGATCTACGTGAACGAGGGTGGCACCTATTTTGGCTGGTTCTCCAAAGACGCCGGCAAGACTTGGGGCCAGGGGCCCATCCTGCAGGTCAATGGCCCCATCGCCGTGTCGCCAGCAGACTCGAACCTGGTTGTGTTTAGCTCACAGGGAAACATCCGCCGCTCGACCGATGGCCTGGCCTCCATGAGCGTGGTCGAATCAGGTCTGGACACCATCCGCGAGATTGTTTTTTCGCCCTCTCACCCCAATGTCGTTTACGCCGAGTCTGACGGCTATCTCCTCTATCGGAGCGACGATGCCGGCCTCAACTGGCGTCTACTGGTCAGGGGCCGCGACGAAGTATTGAACGCCCAGCCCTAGCCATAATCAAGAATCTGGGCGGGCCATTTACTGCTTGATGCCCACGCGATAAAATTCCGTCAATGGCACTTCCAATTACTCGGCCCATTCTCAAGGACTTCATCTGCCAGGCCTTCCTGGTCGCCTTGGCCGTAGCTATCGTCTTGGTGTTGCTGGGTCCGGCCTTGGACCACCATTTTGCCGAGCGTCAGCATGAACACTCCCACGCTTTTCTGACCGCCACGGCTATCAGCCAGGGCCATCCGGAGCTTCACCCATTTGAAGAGACCCATTACCATGTCACGTCAGGACAAGAACGATCCGGCCAGAGCGGCATCCTATATCAGACGTCCAATGATGGAATCGGTGAGTCCGGGTCCATCTTCTTAACGGCCGCCATCGATGACGGTCTCGTCCATCCCCCTCCGGTCGGAGACTCCTTGTCTCACGCTCTAGTCCCGGGCGAAAGCGCGTACCGCGAAGCCAATGTCGCGCCGCCCAAGAGACCTCCCCGGGCATAACCCCTCTTTCATCCACGATTCGTTTGATGGCGCAGGCCATTGGGCTGAGGTGAATCCCGGCCCGGCCAAACTTCATCTACGTATAGCGCAATGACCCCCGCCTGGGCGAACCACTGATTCTGGCCGTTTGGAGAATAGATCACTTGGCGACAAAAACCTGGACGTTCCTTGGCATCTTATTGATGATTGCGACCGTCTTTGCCGCACGGGTACCGCCCGACTGGGTGTCCGCCAACGGGGCTACGCGGCTGATCGTCAATGATGTCAAAGAGGGGCCTTATCTCTTCCGGGTGGGAATATTGCCGGGCAGCCCCAAGGTGGGGAACCTGCACCTGAGCGTCTTGATCCAGTCTGCCGATGGTGATGGCATCATCGAAGACGCCCGAATGACCCTCCAGGCCGCCGGGCCGGAGCCGGGAATGACCGCCGGACCGGTGCAGGCGACGAACACACCCCTAAACCCCCAGGTGTTTAGCGCCGACATTACTTTGACCGCCCTGGGTAGCTGGACCATGACTCTTGAGACCGTAAGCGAGTTGGGTGAAGCGACCCTGGTGGTGCCTCTGCAAGTTACAGAGGCCGGGGGGTTCAATCTGATGATAGTGGTTGTGATCGTTGTGATTGTCTTGGCCATCGCCGCTCTGGGATGGTCGCAGATAAAACAACGAAAACGACCGGCCTAAAAATTTACGGAGTAACTGATGAACATAAAAAAACCAACGCTCACGGCACTTCTGGTAGCCGTGGGTCTAATCGCAATGATTGCCGCAGCAGCCTGTGGCGGCGGCGACCCTGAGGAACTGGATCTACCGGTCTCGATCACCGGCGGGGTGATGGAGCCTGGCACCATCAAGGTAAAACAAGGCGACATGGTCACTTTCAAGATCCAAGCAGACCAGGGTGGTGAGTTCCATCTTCATACCTACGACATCGAAGCCGACATACCCGCCGCCACGGTGACGGATTTCTACTTCGTAGCCGAAGCCACCGGCCGCTTCAAGATCACCTACCACCCGGTCGCGGAAGATGGTCATGACGAGGCAGAGGGACATGACGAAGAAGATGAAGCCGGTGAGATCGAAGTAGGGTTCTTGGAGGTCCAACCCAGGTAGAGCGTTGGTAGCGGTGCGCCTGCCAGAGGGGCGCCAACCAAGTCTTAAGCCTGGATGGGTAGCCAAAATGAATAAACTAAAAATCGCGCTCCCCGCCTTCGCCGCGGCGGGGAGCCTGGTCGCCTGGCCTGCCTACGCCCATGGCTTTGGCGAGCGTACCGAACTGCCGGTGCCTTTGGGGTTCTTCCTCATCGGAGCGGGTCTAGCGGTGGCGCTCTCTTTCGTCTTCATCAGCGTGGTAGTCAAGATAACTGGCGAGGCGTCATATTGGCGGTTCAACCTCACCGGCTCCGGCTGGTCGAAAGCGGTGTTGACCTCTCCCGTGGTCCTACTTCCGATCAAGATTTTGTCTGTCTTCCTGCTAGGACTCGTGATCGCCACCGGTTTTGGGGGTGAACCCAGCCCATTACTAAACTTCAGTCCGACCTTCGTCTGGATCGTCTGGTGGGTGGGCATGGCTATGGGCGTCGCTTTGATCGGAAATATCTGGGCGTTAACCAATCCCTGGAAGATTCTGTTCGGCTGGGCGGAGGGCCTCTACCGGCTAATACGACCCGGCCAAGACCTATCCTTGGGCCGGAAATATCCGGCCAAGTACGGGATATGGCCCGCCCTGGTGTTGTTCGGCGTGTTCGTCTGGATCCAGGACGCCTACCCCAAGACCGACGTTCCCACCCAAATCGCCACAATGGCCGTTATTTACTCAGTCATAACCCTGGGCGGAATGGCCGTCTTTGGCAAACACCAATGGCTGCGGAAAGGCGAAGCATTCACTGTGGTGTTCGGCCTCTTGAGTCGGTTCTCATTCACCGAAGTGCGAGTGAAAGACCAGGAAACGTGCCAGGCCTGCTCCACCGAGTGCCGGGACCTGGACGGCGAGTGCATCGATTGCTACGAGTGTTTTCAACGCTCCAACGACCGTGAGATCAACCTTCGGCCCTTCGCTATCGGCCTGGGCCGGAACGCGCCGGTGACCAACGATGTCCTGGCCCTGGTGGTTTTACTCCTGGCCACGGTCACCTTCGACGGGTTCAGCGCCACCTCGGCGTGGGCAGAGTTCCAAACGTTCATCGTGGACCTGTTTGGAGCCGGCGGAGGGGAGATATTCAATAGCCTGGTCCTGGCCGACACACTGGGCGTTGTCCTGGTGCCGGTGGGCTTCTTCCTGGTCTACCTGTTCTTCTCCAAACTGATGGCCAGCTCGGTGGACGGCGACATAAGCGCCCTTGAGATGGCCAGAATATTCAGTTTCTCGTTGATACCGATAGCCCTGGCCTACAACATTGCTCATTTCATCACGCTCCTGCTGATACAAGGTCAGCTGATCATCCCGTTGGTCTCCGACCCGTTCGGTTCGGGATGGGACCTGTTCGGAACGGTGAACTATTCCCTGAACATCAGCATCATCAACGCCCGGATACTATGGTTCCTCTCCGTGGCGCTGATCGTGGTGGGGCACGTATTGGCGGTGTACTTGGCGCACCGGGTCGCCGTGCGCACCTTTAGTAGCCGTGCATTGGTCTTGAAAAGCCAATATCCGATGCTGACGTTGATGGTGGTGTACACGGTCATCAGCCTCTGGATCATCGCCCAGCCAATCGTCCAGTAGGGGCGTGAGATTGTCGGTTTAACGGATGCCGCTCCTTGACGGTGCCCCCGGCAGTCTTTAAACTTGGGCCAAGTCCAGTATCCGGAATCAAGCACTGGTAGGTGGACCATGCGTAGGTTTTTTATTCCTTTGGTATTCGTGTTGTTGTTGACCGTGGCCGTGGTCGTACCAGCAGCCGCAAATTCTCCGGAAGAAGCCCCAACCCACTCCGGGCAGGGTTGCAGCTACGCATAGCTAGAACCTCAGTTACGGCTGGATAGCCGCCGCTTTTTGATGATATCGGCCTCGTCCTTCCGCGGAAGGACGAGGTCTTTTTTTTGGGTAGTGATATTTGGAAGAAGTCCTAAAGATAGTCGCCGTGGTAGTCGCCACGGCCGTGGGATTCACCATTGCCGGTGTCGCCGGGTTTGGCGGCGGAGTGGTGGCCCTGCCCGTGCTGGTCTGGGTCTTTGGCGTTCGGGAAGCCATCCCCATACTAACCATCTCACAGGTCCTCAGCACCGTCTCCAGAGTTGCGTTGCACCGGGACGCGCTCAATTGGCCGGTGGTCCGCAATTTTGTGATTGGCGGGCTGCCTTTTTCCGTCCTCGGAGCTCTGTTCTTCGTCTCCATAGACACCCAAGTGCTGGTGCGTATCCTGGGCGTGATGATGCTCCTTTTCGTGGTCTACACCAAACTACCCATAGGCCGCAATTTCAAGATGCGGCTCTGGGGGTTCGTTCCCCTGGGTTCGGCCACCGGTTTCGGCTCGGCCTTTCTGGGGATACCGGGGCCATTTGCCGCCGTCTTCTATCTGGCGTACGGGCTGTCCGCCAGCGCCTACATCGGAACATCCGCGTTGGGTATGGGAATCATCCAGATTCCCAAGCTGATCATCTTTGGCAGCAATGACCTCTTAACCATGCGTGTGGTCTTGATGGGAGTGGGCCTGGGCGCGATCGCCGCCGGTTCGGCCTACGTGGGCAAGATCATCCTCAACCGGGTGCCAGAACGGATATTCCCCAGGATAATCACCGCCATGCTGCTGATCTCTGGTGTGGTCCTGCTGGCACGCGCCTAAGACTTCCGTAATTCTCTGGTAATTCTTCACCGCCTAACATGACAACGTCGGGTGGTGTATCTCTTCATTATTTTCATTTCCCCCGGCTGAGGAACCATGACTTTGACCGTACAGACCCCCGTAGACGGTCTCGTAGCAGCAACTGAATCCATCGTCGCGGAACCGGGCGTCAAGCGCCGGAGCCGCGACCGGCAGCCCTTCACGCCTGAACCGATCGTGACGACGGTTTTTTGGTGGTGGACCGACGATGGCCGCACTGCCTGTATGGAGAACCAATTCTCAACGACGGCGGCGACCACGATCCGCTTTCGCTGTCTCGGCACCAACAGCCCCAAGTACCCGAAACGATTCCGGGTGGACCTAGCCCAGGCCTTGGACCCCCTGCCGAAGCTCAACAAACGCGAGATGAAAGCGCTGGGCGGCGCTATCTGCGACGCTCTGAGCCGACAATTGGGCGTGGAAGTGGCGGCATTCTCAGCGGATGTCATTGACACCGTTCTGGACGAAGCCTAACCCCCATAAGGATCGCCTATGCAAAAACCCCTGTTCTCCAGCCAGAGAACAGGGGTTTTCTTATTTCTGGGCTCCGGGGCCGCTACTCGCCATCAGCTACTTGCCAGCGGCCAATACTCTGGTGAAGACGTTCCTCAGCACGGCGGCTTCTTCATCGCTGATGTGCCCCAAGAAGACATCCCAGGCGTCGTTGGAATGGTCGGGGCCGACTTTTTCTATGGTATCCAGGCCTTGCTGGGTGATGACGGCGAAATAGCCGCGCCGGTCGCCCGGACAGGGTTCCCTGAGCACCAGCCCTGCGTCAATCATGCGGTCAACCAGGCGGGTGATGCCGCTTCTGGTCAGCAGCACAGTCTCCGCCAACTCACCCATGCGCAGCTTGCCATCGGGCCCTTCAGCAAGCTGCAGCAGCACGTCCCACCAGGCCAACGGCAGGTCGTGTTGTTGGTGCATCTGGCGTTCCAGGTATTTCACCACCGTGGAGTGGGCCTCGAGGAATCCCCGCCACATCTGCAGGTGGGTCTGAGAGTCTGTTTCTGACCGTGAATCTTGTGCCATAACTCGATTATAAGGCGGGTTATTTGGCCTAGCAATTGTTGACGGTGCAAATTCATGCAGTGCTGAGCCGGCGAATCGACCAACGAGAATTTCCAGTCAGTCTCGATTCGCGTATGATATATGGAGTTATGGTAGCTACGATCAACGACGACATGTTCGCCCCAGACGTCATCCAAGACCCCTACCGGTATTACGGTCAGATCAGGGATGAAGACCCGGTCCATTGGAACGAGCTCTACGAACTCTGGGTGATCACCAGGCACGACGACCTGGTCTGGCTCGCCCGGAACCACGAGCAGTTCTCCAACTCGGTTTGGCTGAATGACCCGCGCCCAGCCTACCCGGCCATCGCCGAGTCAGACCAAGACCTCTACGACTTCATGAAGAACTTCCGCGGGAACCAGCTGATCCAATTCGACCAGCCGGAACACCTGGCGATGCGGAAAGTCGTGCACTCCTATTTCACCCCAAAGTCCATGGAAGAATGGCGGCCGTTGGTGAGATCGGCCATCAAGGATCTTCTGGACGCCGCCGAAGAGACTGGCGACGTAGACCTTATGCGGGACCTGGCCGTGCCGCTGCCGGTCCTGGTGATCGCCGAAATGATGGGCGTGCCCGAGGCCGAGCGGCCGCACATCAGAATGCTGGCCGAGAAATTGTTGCACGCCGGGCGGGGAGAACCCGACCGGATGCGCATTGTGGCCGAGGGCTTGCAGGGGATGCTCGATTACGTGAACCCGATGGTGGAAGAACGGATCGTGAACCCCAAAGACGACTTTATATCGGTGCTGGCCAGCGGTGAGAAGTCCGGCGTGTTCACCCGCGAACAGGTGCTGGTCAACACTTCGCTATTATTGGTCGCCGGCCATGAGACCACCATCAACCTGATCTGCAACGGCGCACTGGCCTTGATGAACAACCGTGATCAGTGGGACCTGCTCAAGGCCGACACTCAAGGACAGATGGTCCGGGCCACCGAAGAAGCCCTGCGCTACGACCCGCCGGTAAAGTCCATCGCCCGTATCGCGACCGAAGACGTGATGGTCCGGGGCAAGTTGATCAAGAAGAACGACCGCATCCGCTGGTTCGTCTCCGCGGCCAACCGGGACCCAAACAAGTTCGAGAACCCTGACTCGATGGACATCACCCGC
>Ga0114996_10003279_pt1 | contig 20255 bp, 10 predicted proteins | sample ArcticOcean_MG_C_4_FD_87039 | JGI IMG/M metagenome (GOLD analysis project Ga0114996, IMG submission 87039) | Marine microbial communities from western Arctic Ocean - ArcticOcean_MG_CB4_134 | ecosystem: Environmental > Aquatic > Marine > Oceanic | place: Arctic Ocean: Canada Basin | collected...
AGAAGTCGGTAATGCGCATTCAGAGATTCCATCGTCTCGACCTCGGAAATCCCCCATGATCCCGAGATCGATTCCACACGTCAAATCAAGCAGCACCCACTAAAATGCGCGAAGAACCCCCCGCAGGCGGTTTGGTCCTGGTCCCCGACGGCTCGACCAAATGCCGCTGCAGCTACCAAATGCAAGCCTGGTTCGCATTGCGCGAAAAGGAGTGAACAACACACAGTTGTCTGACTGACAACAAGCGAGATTGGTGAAATTAGTCAGCCGACCGCCAAGTCGGCCTGTGCCATGCCCGGATCGTGCTAGAAAATCTTCCGTCATGCAAACAATTTTATTTTCAGCCCCGCATATGGACTGATCGACCGGGATTCCGTCGAGTTTGCATTCCAAAAAGTACATCATGACATGGGGAGTCGTTTGTCGTGGACTCATGTCGTGCGGTCGCCGGTATCGACGGCGATGCCGTCTCTCGAAGCGGAATCTGCTAGCGTTTCTTCGTCGATATTTCTGGTCGCGCGGTAACGACGATGAGTGTGATCGTCGGACTGAACGGTCTCCAACAGTATTGGCAAGCCGCACTACAGAAGCCCATCGATCACTTTCCCGTGATCGAGCACCGGCACCGGTCTGTTCTGTGCATCGCGGAGGCGGGCTTCGCGTATGCCAAGGGTCTCGAAGATCGTCGCCGCAACATCGCCGGGTGTGTATGGACGCGTTATGGGATAGGCTGCAGTCTTGTCGGTGGCTCCAATGACCTGTCCCGTCTGCACGCCGCCACCAGTGAAGAACAGAGAACCGGCAGCTCCCCAATGGTCACGTCCGCCACGTGGGTTGATCTTGGGAGTCCGGCCGAATTCGGTCAGGAAGACAACCAGCGTACTTTCCAGCAGACCGCGCTGCTTCAGGTCGGTGATCAGTCCGGCGAAGGCACGATCGACGCCGGGCAGATGGTAGCCGCGCTTGCACATCTTCGAGATGTGCGGTTGCTTTTGCACCGGTGCGCAATGGTTGTCCCACAGGTTGCCGAAGTCGGGATCGTATCCGTAGTCGACCATCACCCAGCGGGCACCTGCTTCGACGAGGCGGCGAGCCATCAGACAGCGCCCGCCGATCTTCGTCTGCCCGTACTCGTCGCGCGTGGCGGACGACTCAAGCGAAATGTCGAACGCGTCGCGGATTTCTGTTGCGGTCAGCAGATTCAGGGCGCTCTGAAACTGTCCTTCCGCGGCGGCGACCGTCCCGTCGCGTTCTCCGCGCAGCAGCGCCTGATCGAGCGTTTCTCGCAGACCGGCCCGGCGATTGAGTCGATTCAACGTGACACCCGGTAACAGTTCTAGTTCTTTCGGTGTGAGGTCTTCTTCGATGTTGGGCGACGGATTCGTGGATTTCTCCCGCTTGCGATAGTCGGGCAGATCGCGACCGCCAATACAGAACGGGGCATGCTCGGCCCCCAGCCAGCCGCCGACGAAGAAGTTCAGATTCGCCGGTCGCGTGATACCGGGCACGGCAATGTACGCAGGCAATCCATTGCGCGGCCCAAGCAGATGCGATACGACCGATCCGAGATTCGGCTCGTCGAACAGTTCGTTGCGACCGACTTTGTGGCCCGAGAGTGTGTAGGCCTGACTGGGAAGATGGGAGTTACTGTCGTGTGAATAGCTGCGCAATACCGCCAGATCATCAGCGATACTCGCCATCCGCGGCATCGTTTCGCAGAATTGGACGCCGGGAAGTCGTGTTGAAATCGCCGTCAGTTCGCCGCGGATCTCTTCGGGGGCCTCGGGTTTGGGATCGAACGAATCGATGTGCGTGACACCACCACCCAGCCACAGATAAATCACCGACTTGGCGGAACCGGCCGGCTCGAACGGCGCAGCCGCAAGATCAAGCCCCGGGACCACACTGGCTCCGACGCTCAGCGAACCGACGCGCAAGACATCGCGCCGATTGAAGAGGGGCGGAGATGCGTTGGAATTCTGAGTCATGCGTTTCTCGAAGTTCAGGTGGTCAAGCCCTCAATGGGACGCGCGTTGTAAACACGATACGGTCGCCGGTTGACGTCGTACCAATGGGCATCGTCGCGAACTCCGAGGGCCTCGTAAATCGTCGCGGCAAAGTTCTCGGGCGATTGTGCCGCCGATATCGGATACGCGCCGATCTTATCGGACGAGCCGACAGTCAACCCCGGCGTGATCGAACCGCCCGCGAACAGGACCGAATTCAGCGGTCCCCAGTGATCGCGGCCGGGCAGTTTGTAGACTCCAAGCTTTTTGATCTTCGGCGTCCGTCCGAACTCGCCGCACATGACGATGGTCGTTGTCTCGAGCAGTCCGCTTTCATTTAAGTCGTCGAGCAATGCCGACACCGACCGATCCAGCAGCGGCAGCAGTTTGCCGAGAACCGGGAAGATGTCGCCGTGCTGATCCCAGGTCGATCCGCGTCCGAGGTTGACCTGTACCATTCTCACATCTGTTTCAACGAGCCGTCGTGCGAGCAGCAAAGACCAGCCGAACAGATCGCGACCGTAGCGATCGAGTCTCTTCGGGTCTTCATTCTCCAGGTTGAATGCGGCCCGCACTTTTCCCGAGGTCAGCAGAGACAGAGCTCCCTCGCGATACTTGTTCATCGAACGGGCAGCCCGCCCGCCTTCGAGACCGCGTTGCGCGCGCTCGATCGTGTCGAGCAGATTCGCGCGGCGGTTCAATCGATTCAACGACAGACCATCCGGCAGGTTCAGGTTGGGTGCCTGGAAGACCGGCTGCGCCGTATGCTCGAACTTTGGCTTATTCGAGAAATGAAAACAGTTCGGACACGCACCGTAACCGTCGCATTTGTCGGCGGCGTTCAACACCCACGGATCGTGTTGCGATCCCATCATGCCGGCGAACTGACCCGGGCGGATGTCGTGGCGTACTGTCGTCACCAGTCGCGGCAACATCACCGACGCCGGAAGGCTGTGAACCCCGCTTGTCAGCGAGTTGACGACCGAGAGCATCGACGGGAAGTCGGTCGATTGCGGTTTGTTCTGGTTGAACCCCGGCGGAATTGCGCTCATGCCGGTGTTCATGATGTGAATCCCGGCACCGTGACCGTTCTGGCTGTGTGTGAGCGAACGGACGAGACTCCACATCTTGCTGCGTGCCGCTAATTGCGGTAGATGCTCGCTGATGAACAGTCCCGGCGTCTGGGTCGGAATCGGTGAGAACTCGCCACGAATCTGCGCGGGCGCTTCCGGCTTGGGGTCGAAGCTCTCGTGCTGCGACAAACCACCGGAGAGAAAAATATAGATCACCGATCGCTTCGGCCCGTTATCAACGCCGGCTTCCTTGGCACGGGCCTCCCAGGCAAGCAGATCCGAGAGTGACATTCCCATCAGACCGAGCGACCCGGCCTGCAGAATCTGCCGGCGGGGCAACGGGGCATGCGTGATGTCGGACGGGGAAAACGCCACAGGTGAGATCCGTTCGTTTGAAATCGGGTTAATTCAGTCAGAATACCCAGTGCCGATTGTTCATTGCAATGTGGTATAGGAATTGATGGCCGCAATTATTTGACCATCAGAGCAAGTCGTATTCACTTGCCGTTACGCATTCCTTCCAACTTGCTCTTGAGACGTTCCAATGCTGTCGCCGCATCGGGACGACCGATGACATTATTCATCTCGTAGGGGTCGTGCTTGAGGTCGTACAGTTCATCCATGCCGTCGAGTTGATTGAAGCGGATGTATTTCCATCGCTGTGTGCGAATCGCACGGTAGCCCATTTTGTGGACGCGGGGAAAAACTGTGTCTGAGTTGTACTGTATTAAAAACGACGTCCGCCAATCGGCAGGGTGATGACCTCTAAGAAGCGGAACTAAACTTTGACCATCCAGGGGGAATGCGGTGGTTACGTTCGCAATGTCTAGCAGTGTCGGGGCGAGGTCGATGCTGAGCGCGAATTCATCGACGAGGGATCCCGCCTCGATCAATTTGGGATAGCGAACCAGCAGCGGCACGCGGATTCCTTCCTCGTAAGCGAGCCGGCGTTCGACGCTTAAGCCGTGCTCGCCGTACCAATAGCCGTGATCGCTGGTGAAGACGAGAACGGTGTTGTCCAGTTGCTGGGATTGGCTTAGTTCATCCAGTAGCATACCGACTCCTTCATCGACTCCCGCGAGCATGCGCAGCCGGTCGCGGACCGTGTCGTCGGGCGTTCCCGTCGCTCGGCTCAAGGGGGGAAGATTCTTCACCCTTCGTGCTAGAGCCGGTTTGCCTTGCAGCGAATCGAGGACGTTCAGCCGGCGTGGGATGGCGGAATTGGCATAGAGTTTGCGATGTCGTTTCGCCGGCAAGAATTTCGCCGCTTTGGGATCGGTGATGCTGCCGTCGTCGCGTTGCGTGAGTTCGGGGTGCAGCGCCTTGTGGGCGATATAAAGGCAAAAAGGCTTCTTTCGTTTCGGACGTAGGAACTCAACCGCCTTTTCGTTCAAAACATCCGTGGTGTGTCCGCTGAACTGTTTTCGTTTTCCGTTGACGTTGAGTACGGGATCGAACGATGTTCCTTGCCCCTTCATGCTGATCCAGTAATCGAAGCCGGGCCTTGCCGTGTCGTCGTTTCCCATGTGCCACTTGCCGACGTAGGCGGTGTGGTAACCGCTCTGTTGCAGGGCTAACGGGAACGTCTTCAACCGGTGACTCTGCTTGCTGCGGTTCGTGTTGTCGAGAATGCCATGATGGTGTGTGTGCAGTCCCGTCAATAAACAGGCACGAACGGGCGAGCAAAGCGGTGTGGTGCAAAAGGCATTGCGAAACCGCACACCTTCAGCTGCAATGCGATCGATGTTCGGGGTACGCACGAACGGGTGGCCGGCGCAGCCGAGTTCATCCCATCGCAGATCATCGACGAGAACGACGACAATGTTGGGGCGTTTCGTCTGTTGTGCGTTGCTGAGGGTTGCACAGAAGCCAAGGTTGACAATCAGCGCGGCGGCAATCAACGTGGCGGCGACCAAATACTTCACGGTAAGACCTTGTGACATCGTAAGGATGTGATTGGTTGAGGTATTGAATATTGAGCGAAACGACACGGCCTTCCATTCAGGGAGTCTTCGGTTCTTGCGATTTTGTTGGTGCGTTCGGAATCCAGGGCAGGATGATTCGAGTTGCCTGGATGCCTCCATGATACACCGTCTGCTTTGCCGTTCGCAGTTCTCCATCGGAGTTTTGATCTGCGGGCGTATTGTGATTGCGGTCGTAGTTGGGGAAGTCGGAACTGGTCACGTCCAGCCGGATGCGGTGCCCAGGCAAGAATGCGTTCGATGTTGGATTCATGGTGATCGTGTATTTGACGACGTCACCCGGCTCGATCAACGCCGGTTGCTCTAATCCATCGCGGTAACGTGCACGCACCATCCCCAACGAGACGTCCCTGGCCATACCGTCAGGGGCCACGTCGATCAACCTCGCAAAAAAGTCGGTGTCGGGTGCCGAGGATGCGGCAAACAGTTCAACGGTCGCATTTCCGGTGACTTCGAGCCGTTCGGTCAGCGGTTCCGATTGATAGACCAGAACGTCCTGGCGGTTAGCAAGAGGCCGCTGGTCTGTCGTACTAGTCTGCAAGCCGGGGCCATGCAACGATGGAACGGGGTTCTTTGGGTCGTAAGTGTAGAGGTCTGTTCCCAGTGCTGTTGGCTTTTGCCATTCCAGACGGCCGTCTCCCGCCGGCGTATTGGCTCCCTTGGTGCTGGTAAAGTACAGCGATTTCTGCTGAGTGCGCTTGAGTGGCCATTCTCGTTCGTTGCGCCAGCGGTTGTCCCCCATCACGAAAAGACGCCAGGGCGACGTTTTGTTGATGCCGTTCTGCTTTCCTTTCAACCAGTAATCGAACCAGCGGATTTCCAGATCGACGTTAGCAAGTTGCGCATCGGGACCGAAATCGATGTTCTGGTAGCGTCGGCGTCTTGAGTGAGCCCACGGGCCGATTACCGTGCGAGAACCATTGCGCGCCGTCGCCGTCGCCGCCTCGCTCATAATCGTACGGTCGAGCAACAGGTTGCCGTTACAGTGGTCGTGCCAACCGACGAGATTCAGGTTGGGGACCTCGATGTGCTTGACGTCTTCGTGCAACTTCCATGGATCGGTGTGCGGGTTCTTCAGCCAGTAACGGACCGCCTCGGTTTCGTCCTCACAGGCATTTTGGGGAAGCTTGAGCCACGGCAGGTGATTGAGCCATTTCTCCGATTCACCGCCGGTCCATAGCTTGCGCATGGCAGTTTTTGTGTTCACACCGTTTCTGCCGGCTTTGAGACGCATGTTGGGTGACATGCTGGTGACCCACCAATGGAGACGGCGGCCGGGACGAATGGTTCCAGGCCCTTCCAGGTCGTTGTAGCGGGCCGGAATGCTGTAGGCGGCCATGGCGACTAGCGATGGTGGTCGCAGCGCTGCCAGTCGCCACTGCAGGAATGCGTTGTAAGAGGCTCCAAAGGTCCCCACTTTGCCGCTTGAGTCGGGGAGCTTGGCCGCCCACTCGACGGTATCGAAACCATCTTCGCCATCGTGTGTTTTGAATCGCAGAAACGATTCCCACTTCCCGTCCGACGCGTATCGCCCCCGAGCATCTTGAGCGACAACGATGTAGCCCGCTTTTACGTAACGGTCCATCCCGCCGTTGGCTTTTCCATAAGGAGTCCGCACGACGAGCACCGGGTAGGGGCCTCCGCGATCTGGACGAAAAACATTGGCTCGCAGCACGACACCGTCGCGCATCGGCACGGCCACATTTCGCTCGGTGACGACCTTGATCGTGTCCTCAATCGTCGTGGTCACTTTCTCCTGCGCGCTGGCTTTGCGCTGTTGACGTTGAAACATCAACGTGATCTGCTCCGCCGTGAGTGCTTGCGGGTCAAGATGCACATCGTAAATGAGGCCGTGAAACGCATGACCGAATTGCTGTCTGCCCGAGTCGGCGCCGACGACCAGGTCGTTCTTGTCTGAATCGTCGAGCGTCTTGGCGGTCCAAGGCGTCTCGGCTTTCAACACGCCATCGACATACAGCAGGACCTTGCGATGTTTCGACTCGACGACTCCCGTCAGCAGATGCCACTTTCCATCGTTCACAGCATGTGAATGCCAGGATGCGGTTTGCCACTGTTTCGCTCGATCGTCCCAAACCTGCATGCTCCATGAGCTTTTCAAATCGTGCCAGAGCATGAAAGTGCCCGGCGTACCGATCTGGTCTTTAGACACGATTCGCATGCCGGCGGTGAGCTTCGACGTGTTAATCCACGCACTGACCGTCAGGTCGGTCCAGTCGTCCATCGCAATTTGACCGACGAAAAGTCGCTGCGTTCCATCGAAACTAGCAGAGCGATCGCCGTCGGCGGGACTCTTGTTAACGAGCAACGGCTTGCTGTCGATCTGGTTGTCTGAGTCTTCCTGCAGCAGGGCTTCGAGATGGAGGCTGCCTGCTCCTGTTTTCTTCCAGCGTGTCGAAAGATCGGGTGACGGATTTGTCTTCTGCAGTGGACGTGTCGCTTTCGATGTATTGCGCCTGGCATACGGTTCGTCGAAGACCTTGGCGGCCTTCGGAAAAGGGGACAGCGGTTTGATCGGCGGCGGAGCAACACACTTGTGACGCAGCGTTAACTTATTCGTCGCCCGTGCATACCAGCCCACGGGATTCTTCTCGTAGGAACCGTCATGCAGGTAAACGCGAGTCGTGACTTCATTGCTGCCGCCGGTGAACGTGAGCAGACGGCTGAGCGGATGCGAGCCGCCGTGGTGTCGTGTCAACGCCGCGACCTGCAGAAAGCTGACTCCCCAGCGTCTCTCTGTAATTGTCTTGTCGCCCCAATTGTCATCCGGGCCTTTGACATGCGTATGGCCGGCAATCCACAGATCGATCGCTCCTCGTCCATGTTCTTTGTGAAAGCTATCGAGGAAGTCCTCAAAGACGTGTGCGTCTTTCTTGTATCGGAAGTCTTCCGGGTCGTCATTCTCGATGAGGTAATACAAATACGATGAGCCTTCGGCGCCCCCACTGCTGCCGTGATACCGTGGGTTGCCTTCGCCGCGGCCCGAAGCGGTCGTTGTGTCGCGCAACGCATGATGATGCATCGTGACGATAATCTTGTCCTGATTGTCGAGGACCTGCTGCTTCCACCAATTGAAGGTCTCACGGGTCACTGCGCCGGCGGGATAACCGCCCGACTTGGCATCCTTGCTATGTCCACGTCCGACTGGTTCCGGTGCATCGTTGCGGTCGGCCAGCATCAGGAACAAGATGTTTCCAGCAACAAACCGATATCGCTCCCAGTTCCCCTCGACGGGAAACGGACGCCGTTTCGGATCGACGCCGGAGTATTCTGTGTGCCGACCGAGCGGGTCGCCCCACTTTTGAAACCAGCTCCCCGGTCCTTGATCGTAATAGGGCGCGTCGTGATTGCCCGGCACGTTGTAGATCTGTTCGCGGCGATGTTTTGTCATCGCGCGGTACTGCCGGATTAGTTCCTTCCCATCGCGGTCGCCCGGCGGTTGCTGATGCGCGGACAGGTCGCCCGCATCGATCATGATATCCCAGTCAAATGCCGGTGCGCCTTCGATTAGACCTTCTGACTGGCGGATGACATGTGCCAGGCTCTCGCGTCCGCGGCGGATGTCGGCTGGAACGTGTGCGCAGCTTGTCGCCCACACGCGAAATTCGCGCGGCGATTTCTCAGCGCCCTGAACGGGGGCGGCCACGACAGAGAGCAATGACGTTAACAGGATGACGTAGTTTGTCATGAGCCATCTTTCATCGCGGAGCGTCAAGGAGAGTCGAAAACGCCACCTCATCGTGCCATTTACCGCGTTGGTTTCAAGTGGCGATTAAAGAACTCAATCACCGCCGGTCGCAGATCCTGCTGTTTTGGTTGCAGGTGAAAGCTGTGCGGTGCGCCGTCGATGATGATCAATTGGGACGGTACCTTGGCAGCCTTGAGCCGCTTGTGAAGAATCTGCGACTGCTTGACAGGCACGAGGGCATCTCGCGTGCCGTGCAGGATGAGTGCGGGAGGATCATCCGCCGTGATCCACGTGACCGCTGAGGCTTGCTTGCAGAGTTGTTCATCGTCCGGGCTGAGGGATTCGCCCTTTCGCTCTGCAACCACCAGCAAATCGTGTACGCCGTACATCGGCACGACTGCCTGAATGCGGCAGGAGAATTCTCCGTAAGGACCGTCGGGGTCAAGTTGATCCTCGTCGCTCGTCACCGCCATCATCCCCACCAGATGGCCGCCAGCGGAACCGCCGATGGCACCGATGTGCTTCACGTCGATCAAATACTTGTCGGCGTGCTTTCGCAGAAAGCGGACGGCGGTCTTACAGTCGTGAAGATTGCCCGGCCAGACCTCGCGCAAGCGCGGTGTGATGCGGTCGCTCTTTTTGCAGAGACGGTAATTGATACTGGCACAAACATAGCCGGCAGCCGCCAGATTGTTGCCGATGTTCTGCTCGCGCCGGGCCGCTTTATCACCGCCATGCCAGCCTCCGCCGTGCACGATGACGATCGCAGGACGCGGCATGCCATCGCCGTTGGCGGGCAGATAGAGATCGAGCTTCTCCTTTCGGTCCTCGCCGAGATAGGAAACCTCTTTGATGATTCGCACTGCTTTGATGATTCGCACTGTGGCCCGGTCGGCAGCTGGTTCGTCAGCTAACGACGACGCGGCACAGATTACCAAAGGGACAAATGCGATAATGAATGGGCGGGCGAATTTCATATCGTGTTCTCACCTGTGTGTCAGTTTGGATTCGGCTTCATCGGTCTAATCCCGTTGCTGCTTTTCATTCTACAACAATCCAATGCCGCGTCGACCACGCAAAGTTTCGGCCCACTCCGATTCGCCCGACCCGTCACACGCGAGTCATCTCGGAGTTCGTGACCTACTACAACACCCGACTGGGCTACTCCGACATGGTCTTCGGCCCACAACACTACGCTCCCGCGCGTCCTTTTGAATCGGAAGGCTGAACCGCAGTTTGGACTTTCGATCGCCTGGGAGAAGGCAGCTATTGCTTCCGCGGGCTCGCTCCATGCCATGCTGCCGACTGCGGCATGTGAAACATGGCGAACGATGTCTGGATTGGATAATTGCAAACACAGCCGACCGAAAAGCAGGGTGCGTTGAGCAGACCATCGGCCGCTATCAGGCTATTGCTGCAGCCCGATCGCAGGTTGCGGATCGCGTATTCTTCTCGGGATTTGATATCAACATACGTTGCACAATTTGCACGCAGGAACAGCAGGTTCTTTCCGCCGACCGCATAATTGCAGCCGCCGCGATGGAACAGTGCCGCCCCGTTGATGAGTTTTCCGGTGCCGACATCGTAGGTATGCCCCGCCTGATTGATGAACTCCTTCGGCCCGAGGATCAACGGCTGATGGCCTCGCATTGGCTTTTGCCAAACATCCTTGCCCGACTTGGCATTCAGTGCGTACGTTTGATTCGCTTTACCCGCCAGCAGCAAATCCTGTTCGGCCGAATACGCCAGCCAGTCGTCCTGAGTTCGCAGGCTCATAAAGTGGAGCGTCTTCAGGTTGGCCGGCGGATCATTCCGAACGGTCGTCCACAATTCATTGCCGCTGCGCGCATCGAGAGCCAAGATTGTTGACGGCAGTGTTGCCACATTTTTGCCACGGCGACGCATCGACCCAATCTCTGCGGGCGAGTGTGAATCGATCACAAATACGCGTTGACCCGACATTGCAAGGGCAGCAGTGTTGTATCGTAGCTTGGCAGGCCGACTCCACAACTGCCGTCCGGACGTGCGGTCCAAAGCGACCAGCAATTCGCTGTTCCAGCGTCCTTTGCTGATGGCATTCTCTTTGTTGAAACGAACGGCGATCAGGATGATTTCATCACCAACCCGAATGTCCGTCGCGCTGACCGAGACGTCGGCCGGTCGATTCACGTCGAACCCAAACGTGTTGCGGATTTCGCCGCTCGCCGGATCGAGGACGAGGCACCTGCGTTCATCGGCGACGTACACAGCATTGGGCATCGATGCATAGCGGGCCGAGCCGCCCAGCTTACGCGACCACAGCAAACGCCCAGTGTAGGCATCGACCGACTTGAGCGTATTCGTGGCAACCTGCAAAGCAAACAGCCGCCCGCCGGCAACTTGCGGCTTGAGACCGTGACCATAATCCTTCCGCTTGTAAAAACCGTGATCGCGACCGTCGCCGTACCACAGCACAGCGAGCGGAGCCTGAACAAGTTCGTCGCGGGAGAAAAACGATCTGGCTGCGTCGCCCGTTTCGTGAGACCACACAGAACTGCCGGGTAACGGCCCAGTCCGACTGAGAATTACCAGCTTGTCTGTCGCTCGACTCTTCACACCGGCGAATCGGTCCGACGACACTCCCTTCAGGAGTGCGTCGCGGCGTTTTTCATCGAGCGGCAGGCACAGCGTGCCACCATACGGCCGCAAACTGTCATACAGGGCCAGCAATCGCGATCCCGATTCGAGTTGAAGTTTGTTTGCGTCTTCGGTGACGATCAGACTGGCAATGTACGGTGGCAGGCCGACATCGGCCGGCTCAACATTGATCGCCTGAAAACGCATGCTGAACCGCTGGTCGGCGGCGAACTTGCGGCGGAGCCGATTGATGACGGTTGGATCAGCATCGACGGCGATTACGTTGTACCGACTTTGTCTCAACAACTCCTCAACGAGCCGTCCATTTTTCAGCCCGGCAACAATCGCATAACCACCCTTGTCACCCGCCGCGTTGAGAATCGATTTCGCGAGTGTCGCCCATTCATCCGACTGCACATCATCTGCGAACTGCGGAAGCGGATGTCGCCGCGGTTCGACAGCCTCAGCACCAAAGCAGTGGATCAAACCATCCCTGGTGACAACAAACAGCCGGTCGTGCGCCGCCAACATGCTCGTCGGCTCGGCTGGCAGTTCTTTCATCCAAGCAACTGTCCCAGACTTTTTGACGTCGGGGTTGAGATCCACCGCAAACAGGCTCCGTCCGCTGGGGCCGTACAGTCGATTGCCCGCCTTCATCAGTGATCGCGTCTGCTGTTTCTTGCCGGAGAACGCCGTCTGCAGTTTCCACAATGCCGGCGCGTTCCAGCGCGCCGGCTTGATGTCATTTCCATTGAACTTCTGGTCGTGCAGGGATGTCGTTGCGGATTTCAGGTCATAGGCATAAACGGTGCCGTTGTCGATTCCGTACGCGATTCCATCTTCGATGATGGACCGAAAATCGCAGCCGGGCATAGATTTGTAGGGAAACAACGGCCCCTCGAAGAGGTCAATCTTCGCGCTGCTCCAGCCTGGCGGTGCATCTTTGCCCGCAGACGCCCATCGGCTGGCGATCTCGCGACCATCCTTCAGACTCACAACACCCGTCAGGCCAACCAGCGCAATGTCGCCGCTGACAATGACGCGACTGTCGCCGTTGCGGTAACCCTGCACGAAGTAGTGCATCTTTCCGGTTTTTCGGTCGAAGCGCGCCGGCATCGATCGGCCGTTCGGCACGATCAACATCTCTCCACGAACCAGCATGTGCCCCTGCGGCGAAATACCCGATTCCTGCATGTAATTGTGATCGACGCGGACGTTTTCAATCGCATGACTGTTAGCGTTCGTCCAGATCACGCGTCCTGATTGAGCATCGACGGCGCGAACGAACACACCAAGTGTCGGCCAGATCCCCGCGCCGAAGTACACCACGCCATCTGCATAAACCGGCCCACCCCGCACCGGCCAGAACGAGACGAGTCGCGCATTGCCGAGATGCCGATACGGCTCACGATCTTCGGGTGCCCCGGAGACTTTCCACAACAGCCCACCGCTGGCAGCATCGACACAATACAACCAACCATCGTCTGAGCCGAAACAGACGCGGTCGTCAAACGCAACCGCTGCCAGCCGAACGGGTCCGTTTGTGTAGAAACGCCAGAGTTCGTTGCCGGTGTCGCAGTCGAATGCGGTCACGCTGCCATCGACCATCGAGCCGACAAATAGTCTCGATCCGAGAACAACCGGCTCGTACGACGCGTCAAAATGCAAACGCGATTCGTTCGGCCACGCAGGCATCGCAGCGGGAAGCTGCCGTGTCCACTGCAAATGCAATCGAGCGGGCAGTTCTGCCGACGTCGTGCCGCTGCGAAGCGCGTCGTTCCGCCACATCGGCCAGTCGGCAGACTGCGCGTTGCCGACAAGCGAAAGAGTGATGATTGCAGACAGTACGCAAAGCAGTCGCGAATGGACCATGCGGTCGATCTCCGGGTTCCAGTTCGTTGCCTGCATCAACTCGACAAGGCAGCAGGCACAAAGGTCGCGTTGTGAGTTGGTCTCTCACTCAAGACAACGACCCATGATAGCACAACCCGGCCGACGACCGAACGCTTCGTGCCGCGATACTCGTGAATTGAAGGGCTGCCGCAACTCGCCATGCTCGACGCGACTCAATCTTCCAGGTAGCTTGGTTGTAGTGCCATGAAACGCGGTCCGGTATATTCAGTGTCTGGCGAGGAATCGTCGGCCAAGATGCTTTCACTTGTCGCGATGTCACCAGATTACCCAAAGGAACTTTCGACACATGCACCATCGAACTCGTGCCATGCTCGTTCTTGCGACGGTCGTGGCGATGTGGTCCGGCCATCTCGACGCCGCTGACAAAACGGACCCGGCACGGCCCAACATCATCTACATCATGGTGGACGACCTCGGGTATGGAGACGTCGGCTGTTATGGACAGAAGGTGATCCAGACGCCGAACATCGACCGACTGGCCGCCGAGGGGATCAGATTCACGGACCATTACGCAGGACACACCGTCTGTCGTCCATCGCGGTTGGTGCTGTGGCTTGGCAAGCACGTCGGGCATACGGGGCTGATTGGAAACCGCCCGCGGAGTTTGACATCCAAAGAAAAAACCGTCGCGCGGTTGCTCAAGGGGGCAGGTTATACAACCGGGGGAGTCGGAAAATGGGCGCTTGGGAACGTGAACGAACCCTCGGAAATCGACAACCCCGGTCACCCCAACCACAACGGCTTCGACTACTGGTACGGCTACATGAATCAGGGGAACGCTCACAATTACTATCCGACGTTCCTCTGGGAGAACAACAAGCAGGTCACACTGACGGGCAACGTGATCGACACTGCGCCGGCAGGCCGCGGGCGCGTCTCGTCAAAGCGAGTCAGCTACTCGCACGACTTCATGACAAAGGCTGCGTTTGGATTCATCGAGCGTAACAAGGACAAACCGTTCTTACTGCACATCCACTGGACCATTCCACATGCAAATAATGAAGGGGGTCGTGTGAACGGCGACGGCATGGAAGTGCCGGATTACGGGATCTACGCCGACAAGGACTGGCCGAACCCGGAAAAAGGTTTTGCGGCGATGATCAGCCACATGGACGGCGATGTCGGGCGGCTGATGAAGCTGCTGAAAAAGTTGAATCTCGACGAAAAGACGCTCGTCATTTTCACATCGGACAACGGGCCGCACCAGGAAGGGGGGCACAAGCACGAGTTTTTCAATTCCAATGGCGACCTGACCGGATTCAAACGCTCGATGCACGAAGGGGGCATCCGCGTGCCGATGATCGCCCGCTGGCCGGGAAAGATCGCCGCTGGCACCGTTTCGGATCACCCCTCGGGATTCTACGACTTTCTGCCGACCGCCTGCGAGTTGGCCGGCGCGGAACCTCCCAAGGACATCGATGGCATCTCCTATTTGCCGGCGCTGCTGGGACGCAAGGACGAACAACAGAAGCACGAATATCTGTACTGCGCCAGCCAAGAGGGCGCAACGTCGGTTGGCGTGCGATACGGGAATTGGAAGCTTGTCAGATATCGTGAAGGCAAACAGAAGCGGCAAGCTGGTAGGAAAGGTGAGTGGCGGCTGTACGATCTGGCGGAAGACATCGGCGAGAAGAACGATCTGGCGGACAAGCACCCGAAGGTCGTTCAGAAGATCCTCAGCCTGTTGAAACGAGATGGACTGCTGTAAGCCAACAGACGACAGAATGGTGAATCGACCCCAAATGATGAAGGACGCCATCGAGGTAGCATCGGAACCGTGACACTTCACGCTCGATCGCGATTGCAATGAAACCATGTTCTGCTCCGACCTGGACCGGAATGCCTCGTGTTGCGGCGAAGAAAACTCAGTAACATGAAAGGCAGCGGCCCTCTCCATTTGTAGACGTGCAGTGCAAGGGTTGGAGATTCTGCTCAAATAATTTGAACATTGCCGGATAGGTTTTCGATCGTTTCTGCCCCATCACGCCGTGCGTCCCATCATCAAATCGCAGATACGTGACGTCGGCACCAGCAGTTTTCATGGCTTTGACGAACTCATCTGTCGAGTCGATGAAAACGACCTTGTCCATTGCGCCGTGCACGAGAATGATTGGGGGAACATCCTTTCGGATATACGTCGAAGGGGATGCCTGTCGCATGATCTCGTCAGTCGCGGCATCGGACAACTTTCGATTCCCGCCTTTCGCTAGTTTTCGATAGACCGTTGCCGCTCGTTTGCTGTGGTTTGGATGTCGCATGTTGTCCACAGCACCGGAACAAATTACCGCCTGCAGCGCACTGGAATAGTCCTGGTAAGGGCCATCTCCTTCGAGACCGTCTTCCTTCGTTGTTATCGCCGCTGTCAGTGCTAATGTTCCCCCGGCCGAGTTGCCGTATGCTCCGATTCGTTTGGGATTGACGTTGTACCTCTTCGCATTCGCCCGCAACCAGCGAATTGAGTTTTTGACGTCGTGAATGCAGGCCGGAAATGGCGCATCCTGGATCATCCGGTACGTCGGCGAGATCACAACATATCCCTTCTGTGCCAGCAGGAAACCCATCTTCGAAAAACGGTAATGGTCACCACCGCCCCAACCTCCGCCGTGAATCAACACGATTGCAGGTCGCGGTTGCTCTGAATTCTTCCTCGGCGCAATGACGTTGAGCATCCATCGGTCATGACCTTCCCGGTAATGAATGTCCCGATGGAAAATGACGTCATCTGGTGCTGTGGGGATGTTTGTCTTACTTGGAGCTTGTGCGAGTGTGCTTTGCAATGGGATGAACGCCAGAAGCAGCACGATCCAGCTGTGTGTCTTCATTTCTCAGTTTACCTTGCCAGTTTCTGAATCTCTCTGTTCCGGTCACAGCCAAGCGTTCCGCTGTTTTGTTGAGAGATAGGCTATTTGTCGTCGAATAACAGCAACCCGTTGTAGCCGTCTGGGATGACCGTCATGCCGTCATGAATAACAATTCGTCCGGGATTTCCCGGCGTTTCAATCTGTTTGATTAGCTGCGGTTTCTCCGGATCGGCGATGTCGATAATGGAAACGATGCCCGTCGATCGATTCGAGGCATACAGCCGGTCGCCGAAAACCGTTGGCTTGCCGAGATGCTGTCGTCGATTTCCCACTCGTCGAATGGGCAATTCTCGAAACGGGCGTCGCTCGCGACGGTCCAGCAACAGATATCCGCCACGCGTGGTGACGAGCGTCTTCGTACCAAACGCGACAAGTCCGTTTGATGCTCCGAACCGTTCCGGGTGCACATCTCCGCTGAACGACGCCGTCTGTTTCTCGCCGGCCTCAAGGTCATACCAGTGGATACCCGAGACGTGCCAGAATGCAGCTGCATAACGGTCTGCGATCAACCCTCGCATCATCTGGTCACCGTAGAGAAGTCCCATCCGATTCTCGGTGAGTATGAGTTTTGGTGCCGTTCGGTCACTGACATCCAGAAACTGCAGCGTATTTGCACCGGACTGGATCATTGCGATCTGCGCGTTTGGAACTTCCACCTGCCGGATCAACCCCTTCTTAGAGCGAAAGCGGGCCAATCGTACCCATGAGCCATCGTCGGACAATCGATGAATCGTCAGACCTCCATTTCCTTCGGCAACGAAGATGTCGGAACCTTGCACGCTGACATCGGTCGCGAATCCTTCGATGAGCAGTGATGCCGCTTTTCGGATTTTGGGTCGGAGTTGGACGACGTGGACACCATCGCTACCACAGGCAACAATCGCTCGATCACCCAGGAAGTCGACCGCATGAATCTGTCCCCGGCTGCGGTAGACAGTAGCGTTCGGTTGATCGGCGAACGGCAACGCGGGATGAATCGTCGGCGGTGTATTTGGCTCTTTGACGGGAACATCCGAAATGCCAGCCGCCTCAACGACGTGCAGGTCCGACCAGCCGCCGGCGACGAGAATGTGATCTTTGATCAGAGCAAGACCACCGACGTAACTCCGCAACTTTCTCCCTTTCACTTCGGGCAATTGACATCGACCAATCACGCGGGGGCGAAGTGGATCTTCAACATCGACCGCAAAGACGCCGTTGTGCGTGTCGGCAACAAACGCCACATTGCCAACAACCTTGACGTCCCACAGGTCATTACCAATTTCGTAGAACGGCGGAAACTTCACACGGGAGACAAACAACGGCTTCTCAGGATTGGAGAGGTCAAAAATCTCCAGTCCGTGACCATGGCCGAAGCCCGGGTCACCGATCTGCCGATGCTTTTCGCGGGAATGATGACCGGACGCCGCGTAAAGGAATTTCCCGCTGACGACTAAACCGTCGCCGTAACCATCCAGCGGCACCTTCGCCACGACTTGCGGATTGCGCGGATTCTCTACGTTGACGACGACGACTTCCGATGTGCCCCATACTCCTGCATAGAGGATGCCATCGCGGGCCGTGACCGATTGTGCTTCGCCGGTGCGAACCGTACTCAAATGCAAGGGACGAGTTGGCGTTGAAATGTCGACGAGTTCGACTCCGTAATGGCGGCAGGCGATAAACAGCACGTTGCCCGACACACAAATGCCCGTCGCGAATTCGATGGAATCGTAATGAGCGAGCAAGGTTGGTTCGACAGGATTCCTCACATCGACGATAAAAACGCCATCTTCGCGCGAGCCGACATAGGCAATGCCGTCGTGAACGGCCAGCTGCCGAGTGTTGCCCAGCTTGGTAAGCGTTCCGAGCACTTTTGGAGTGCGAGGTTTGGAAATGTCCATAACACGCAACACTCCACGTCCAATTGTGTAGGCGTAGTCTCCACTGACTGTGACATCGATGGTCGGGCCAATTCCTGCATTGGCCACGATGGGCAAAGCGACCTGCTTCCCGCGCGCACCACCCGGCGCACTGCCAGGCCGATCGCTGCCAATGGCTGTTGTGGCGTTTTGCTGTTGAAAGTAGAAGGCGTAAATGTGCAGCCCCAAAACCGTATACAAGTAGTTGGTTTCTCCTGCACTGATCTTCTTCAAATCGATCGTTGTCAGCATCTTCCAGATGGCAGGCAGGTGCTCGCGGATCAGCTGAGGATTCTCGCTCATCAAGGCCATGTGATACCCGGTCAGCGGAAAGCGGACGTGTGCCAGAACGGCCAGGGCATCGCCATCGAGCATCTTGGGGTTGAATTTGTTCCAAGCCTCCGCACTTCCGTGCAGCTCTTCGTCCGACCAATTCCACTTGGCCCGCAGACGTTGCCACTCCTCAGTCGAGTGAAACTTCCGGTACATGGGACCGGGGAAATCTCGCCTCATTTGCAAATTGGCAACATATGAAAGCAGATCATGGAGAACCGCTTTCTTTTCGGCGTCGGTTTGCAACTTGTGTAAGGCATTGACCCGAAATGATCCCTGATTTGCGTAGATCGGATGCCCATTGAGCGCGATGTGCGGTCCAGGATGCAGCCGCTGCCACCTCAAGCCGTCCTTCTCCGTGACAAACGAGTTGAAAACGTCCAGCCAGTGCTTGTTCCCCGTCCCCTTGTAGAGGGCGTACACGGTTGGCAACAGAATGAAAACATGCTGCGAAATGTAACCGGTCCAAGCGAAACCGACATGTGCCTGAGTGACGCCGTCGGCACGCTTGATCGACCACCCATGTTGCTCCAACCGACGGCCGACCTTTTCCAGTGACTGACGGATCCAGGCCTTTTCCGCTTTCGTTGCCAGTTGCGAGTTCGCGAACCGGGCCAGGCTGATAATGTACGTCGTGTGCTGATCCATTGAGGAATCGTCATACCACGCCGACAGATCATCGGGATGCGGTCCGCGTGGAACCAAGCCGATCAACGCAGGTTTTCCCGATTTCGGATGCGTCTCCGGCAGGGAGCCGATCAGTTTGAGTGCATCGAATGTCCTGCGGATATTCTGCTGCAGGAACGGATCGGGACGGGCCTCATTAGCATCGAGCAATGCCACGAGAACATGTCCGCAATGCAGCGAGGTATCCGCAATGCGTGACCCGTAACCCCACGGATGCGGCTTCTCTTTCTTGATGTCAGTCGGGGTTGTCCAGCGATCTTTCGTGGAGAGCCTTGCTCCGTAGAGAACGTGCGTCTCCGCGTGCCGAAAGTCGGCAAAGTACAGGGTCGCCAGTTTTTCAACGTGTGCAATCAGCTCCGCTTCGGTGAACGGAATCGTTGCAGATTTCGTGCGGCGAACTGGTGGCCTGGCTGCAGAGGCGACAGGCAGCGCAACACACCCGAAAAGGAGAGCTGCTAGAGATCCAACAATCAGGATTCTTGGGACAGCGATGCGAATGGTCTGCAAGATCGTGTACTCCCGGAATGTCTTTGCCATGCCGAAGAACTTCTACTTTCTACAACATCGTTCTTCGAAGCCTGTATACCAGGTCGCACGCAACGCATTCAGTACACAGACCGCGCTTCGCGATTACCGTTCGGTTAGCTTTTCCCGAATGTATTCCGTGGAACGTTTGAAAGCGCGTTCGATCAGAATTCGGTCGCCGCCCCAGAGGCTGTGACCACCACCTTCGATCGTGATGATCTCGTGGGAAACGCCATGCCGTTTCAACTCGCGGGCCATTGAGAGGGACTGTTCGACTGGTACGTCCTTATCGGCAGTACCGTGCAGGAACAGAGTTGGCGGATACTTCGGAGAGAGATTTCGGATTGGGCAGTACGGCGTAATCTTCTCGCGGTCTGTTGTCGGATCGAAATTGCCGACGGCGTTGATCCACCGCCCTGTCTGTTTGAGATAGAGAAAAAAGGTTGCTCGTCCACGACCGTTTTTCTGATTCGTACTTGTCAGCACTTGTTCGCCAACACCCGCCCAGGCGTCTTCCTTGGCAATCAGCTAAGGACCGTTCGGAAAATTAGTGTCCGATTTGCGGCTTGATTGTGTAATTCCATTTTGGCAGGACGTCGGCGAAGTTGATCGTTGAGCGAATGGTGTCTTTCATTTCGTCGCTCGCATTTC